>Ga0326728_10009128_pt1 | contig 24048 bp, 22 predicted proteins | sample MB3enrmetagenome_FD_207602 | JGI IMG/M metagenome (GOLD analysis project Ga0326728, IMG submission 207602) | Lab enriched peat soil microbial communities from McLean, Ithaca, NY, United States - MB31MN | ecosystem: Environmental > Terrestrial > Soil > Wetlands > Peat | place: USA: New York... | reverse complement strand
ACCAAAAACGGCTCGTTCATGAATACAACAGTGCCCTTGCGAAACCCGATAACTGCGTCCACACGTTTTTCGGACAGAAGCTTTCTGGCCGTCTGTCTGATTTTCTCGGTATATGTTTGCATCTATGCCACCTGTGCCTCCGTCTTGATAAAGTGTTGCGCCGGTCCCGCCCCTTTTACCGCATCAACAACGTGACGGGCCGTTTCCGCGAATTTGGTGCCCTCGGCTGACGAAATCCATGAAAAATGCAGCCGGCCCGGGTCCACGATCCCCGTGTACTCGAGTTGGCTCTTAAGCAGAGCGAATTTGCGCCTCGCATACAGATTGCCCTCTATATAATGACAATCACCGGGATGACATCCGGAAACCCAGACTCCATCGGCGCCACGTCTGAAAGCGGCCAGGATGAACTTGGGGTTTATCCGGCCGGAGCAGGGGACGCGGATAATTCTGATGTTTGCCGGATACTGGAAACGGCTCACCCCGGCGAGGTCCGCAGCGCCGTAAGAACACCAGTTGCATAGAAAGGCGATTATTTTCGGTTCCCAATCGGACATATTGAATTCTCCTTGGTGGAGTCTGACAAAGTCCGAAAGAACTTTCCAACCCCACCGGCTCTTTTCAGAAACACTCAATCATGCTGTATATCTGGGTATCATCGAAGTCGCGCGGACGTATGGCGTCGGAGCGGCAGGAGGCCACGCAAAGACCTCGGCGCTTACAAAGGGCCGGGTTGATTTTCGCCTTGTCGGTCTTCTCGTTAAAACCGGAAGCGGAGTAGGCAGGTTTACCTTTAAAATTCCCAGGTTCCCCTGTGACCCGCTGAACTTCGGATAAAGTCAGCAAATCGATATTGAGGTGCCGGCCGACCTCGACCAGCTTAGGGGAGATAATTCACTTCGCGTAATCGTTCGTGGGGAATGTCTTATCCAATTGCGCCATTACCCCGCCGATCGAAGGCTCTTTTTCCACCAGATAGACGTAATAGCCGGAATCAGCAAAATCAATAGCCGATTGCATTCCGGCGATGCCGCCTCCGATCGCCATAACGGCGCCTGCCATAGGTTTCGAGGCATTGTTCTCACTCATGTACGTTCACTCCTAAGTTTTTCTGAACTGAACTCAATAACGCTTGAGATTGTCTGGGTTCTAACGTTAACAGACCGCGCTTCATAAGTGCTGCGGTCCGCAGACGCCCGGCTTTGGGGGAAGCCGCGCGATGGAATCTCAATCTCGGTGTTCTTCCACCTCCAGTATATAGGTGAAGGATGTGAAACTCATATAGTTGGACGACGGGAACAATTCACAGATTTTTGTTCCAGGCCCAATATATGTGCTAGGTCTTCCTGCCGCAGAAACGAGCTAGACCAGAGTGGACTTGCCGGGGACTATAACGGGGCGCTTTAGCGGAAGCCCGAGAGAATTCAAGCAAGAAGCTTAATTCTTCTTTGAAGTCCGTTCGAAAAAGAACAGCAACAGTGTTCGGCAGATCCCCCGACGAGTTTTCCGGCTTCGGGGAGAATATGGTAATAAACCACCAGACATATGAAGTCAAGGGTACAAGGTCCGGTATTTTCACTCATTTTTTGAATATTACAGAGATATCATGGTCTTTGGTTTTGAACCCTCATTGGCCGGTAATTTTTTTTGTATAGCCTTGTAACAATTGTTCCGATGTCTGTTACGAGGGAATGTCAATAAGGTTTCACTGCACGATCCGGATGCGATTGGCAGAGCAGCTCAGCGGGAGCCTTCCTTGTTGGGCGTATGGTTGAAGAGAGCGCCAAAATGCCTGAAACGGGTTTCGATCAGTGGGTGACGCGGGTTGTTCAGGAGAGTATGCCCATCTTTGCCCGCACCGTTCACAGTGTTGCCGGAATGGCAAGCAGCGAGGACCGCTCGCTTTCAGATTTGGCATGGGCGATTTTAGAGGATCCGGCCCTTACCGCCCATGTGCTGAGATTAGCCAATAGCATATATTACAATCCAGGCTCAAAGCGGATCAGTACGGTGACTCGGGCGCTCATGCGGCTCGGGGCCGAAAAAGTAAGAGAGATATGCCTGGCAATCGCGCTGGTTGAATCCGTCCTCTCCAGCCTGCACAAGAAGAAGGTAGCCCTTGAGGTCTCAAGGGCATTTCATGCAGCCGTTCAAGCCAGAAGAATTGCAGCCCGGCGCGGTTTGTTCGGTCCTGAAGAGGTGTTCATAGCTGCGCTGCTCACCCGAATCGGCAATATTGTCTTCTGGTGTTTCTCGGGGGAAGACGGAGAAAGACTTGAGGGTGCGATCGCGGCCGGGGAGCGTGAGGACCATGCAGAAATCGAGATCCTCGGATTCAAGCTGGAACGGCTGACCTTGAGGCTTAACCAGGAATGGAAATTGAGCAATCTTCTCGAAGATGCCTTGCGGGACAAAAAAGGAATCGATCCCAGGGTACGCTGTATACATCTGGGATGTGCTGTAGCGCGTGAATGCGAAAAGGGTTGGGACAGCCCTCAGCTCGACGGAGTAATAAAGGAGGCGAGCGAGTTCCTGCGTTTATCAGAAGACGAGACAGTCGAAATATTACATGAATCAGCCATGGTCGCGGCTGAAATCACCCAATTCTACGGAGCGACAAGCTCCAGCCGTTTGATTCCGCTTCCCGAAAAAGTCAAGCCCCTACCGCCTTTGCCGCTGACAGAGATAAAACAGGAATTTCCAAAACCCGATCAGCATATTCAGTTGTGTAGTCTTCGCGATCTTTCGACCCTGGTGACCTACGGCAAGGGAGACGTAAACATGGTGCTCTCGATCGTGCTTGAGGGTATCTACCGTGGCATAGGAATGGACAAGGTCGTCTTCGCGCTGTTGACTCCCGACCGGCAGTATCTGACCGGAAAGCACGGATTGGGATTCGAGGACGAAGGCTGGGCCCGTAAGTTGAAAATACCTCTGGATCCGTTTGAACCGAATATCTTTGGCCACCTGTTAAAACAAGGCAGGCCGATCTGGGTAACCGCAAAGCCGGAAGACAATATTAAGGTGTTCCTTACAAAGGAAATATTTCAACTGACGGAGGGCGGCCCGTTTTTTGCCGCTCCCGTTTCAATCAAGTCAACTTTGATTGGAATCGTATACGCTGACCGAAACCAAAGCGGGCGCAGTCTGGATGAGGACAGCTTCGAAAATTTCACCTTCTTTGCGCAACAGGCGAATGTCAGCCTAGGAATCCTGGCAGGCAGTAAATCCTCTTTTTAGAGGCGGCCTTCACGTTCAAACCGGCCGCAGCAGCAGAGAGTGTCTCTTTTGTCTGGACTCGCCTTCTGCGCTCACACGGATGGCCCTCAAGCCGCTCACCGGACATTCATGCTCACAGATGCCGCAACCCGTGCATCGCTCCGGATCGACATGAGGGGTCTGAAGCCTGACCTGCAGCTCGATTCTTCTCAAATCGGAGGTGTTAAGCTCGGGTGAAATTCGAGATTCCAGGATAATCGATTTTTCAGTGTTCGACAGGATTCGTATTCTCGAATGAACGCTTCGGCTTTCCAGCAGAACAAAGAAATCGCCCGTGCTGTGCTTGTCAGGTTGGAGGAGCGGCTCGGACAGCACGATGGAGGAGCCGGAGATACTTGCTATCTCAAGATTTCCTTGCCTTATGGTGGCGAAACTCTCTTTTACGTATACGGCTTTAGGACTAACGGGGCAGTTTTCCTGGCACACGATGCACGGCTTGTCCATTGCCCATGGCAGGCATCGGCCGCGGTCGACGAAAGCGGTGCCGATCCGGATAGGACCGGCTTTTTCGAATGCGCCGCGCCCGAGTTTTTCTTCAATTGAAATCGGGCGAATTGCTGCGGTGGGACAAATGTGGCTGCAGGCGGTACAATTCATCTGACAGCCGCTCGACCCGGTCCGCATATTCAGAACTGGGGTCCAGAGGCCCTCTATACCGGCGGTGGCGATATCCGGTTGTATAACATTGGTGGGGCATAGGCGCGCGCATTGTCCACATTTGATGCAGCGCTTGAGGAACTCGGTTTCGGGTAGGGACCCTGGTGGTCGAATCAGAGCAGGATCGTAATTTGGGCCGAGCTTTCCATCCAGCCTCAGCATCGGTATGGCGACAATGCCACAAACCGCCGAAGCAACGAATGCTCGCCGCGACAGGTCCGGGGAGGTATGCTCACCCGAAGCCGACCTGAATGTGTTGTAGCCCATCAGGTTGTCCTTGCAGCTATGCAGGCAGTTCATGCAAAGGATGCATTCGTGGATGCGAATGCTGCCTGCCGGATCGCAGGCGCCTTCGCACCTGAAATCGCACAGCCTGCATTGGCTGCATTCGGCCTGTTTCCTTCCGATCCTCCACAAAGCATATCTTGCCAGGACCCCGAACAGGGCTCCAAGGGGGCATACAAACCGGCAATAAAAACGAGGTATGGCCAGGTTCAAGAAAACCGCAGCAAAAAATATGGAAGCTGTGAGCCATGCCCCTTCGTAATGCCTCTGCGCCGCTGAAGTCAGGTGGAAGGAAGAATCCACAAGAGGGACAAGCAGGAAGTTTATCGAGCGGTAAACAAGCGGGATCGGATCGAGGAGTCCGGTCATGAGTGAGACGGATAGTGCGCCGTCCAGTTTTAGAAAATAACCCGCCGCAGCCCAGAACACAACAAGACCGGTGAAAAGGATGAGAGGCCGTCCTATCGAATTCATCTTTCGAGAAATCGCAGCTGCAAGCGCCAGAACGCACAGGATTCCGGCTACGCTGAGAGGATCTAGTTCGGAGGAATCGGCCACGTTTACAAGAAATGCACCGGCGGCAGGCGAAAGGAGAACCAGAAGAATGTAATATTTAATGCTCTGGCTGCCCCTGCTTTTAGCGGCGATTCTTTCTTGTGCCGAACGGGCGAGCGAACCGAGATAACCGACAAAATGGTGTATTGTGCCAAACGGGCACAGCCAGCCGCAGAAAAATCTTCCAAGCACGATGGTCAGCATGATTGTGGCTATGGCCCATAGCAGCCCCGAATAGAGGGTGGATGTCGTAAGAATATTGCCGATGGCGACCAGCGGGTCGAGCTGGAGAAACCAGTTTACCGGCCATCCACGCAGTTGGGTAAAGGACTGCCCGAAAGTACTCACGATGCAGAACCATATAAACAGGAGAAAAAAGAATCCTTGAGAAATTCGCCTGACGATGGTTATTTTCATCGATTTTCAACCTGTGGAAACGCGCAAAGGACTCAGGGACTCAAAATCGGCAGTTCCGGCCCCAGCCTGTTCGGCTTTTGTTATGAAAGGCAGGTCCGCTGGTTTTTTGCCCAGCAGGGCAGCCCCGGCCGCATCTGCGGCAACCTGATCGGTGCTCACGATCATAGTGTTCGTTTGCTTGAGATCTGACACGGAACCCCCGGTCGGCCCGTTGGTGATCATCGTGAATGTCCCGTCCAGAACGACGAGCGTGGGCTTTATCATAAGGGCCAAATCTTTTATGAACGTGTGGATATCCTGGTGGAAAATGTTGCGCCTTCCCCCTATAAACCCATACCAGTTCTTCATTGCCATCGAGGCGCCGCTCCTGTGATGGTCCTTTACCGGAGCTATTCCGATCAGCCTGTTCGCATCCTGGAATGCTCCGGAGAAAACGGGCCAGTTGTGGATCAGGTTTGAGCCGGGGACAGAAATGTTGGTAAAAAGAGATTCCTTCGGCAAAATCAGCCTTGCCCCGGAGCTTTGAGTGGCTTCCTCGATGCCGCTAAGCACGAAACAACTTTCGGGATTGTTGATTGGATTATCGGAAACCGCGACTGATGAGGCGCCGGCCTTGAGGCACAAACGCGCTACCTCGGCAATCAAATCGGGGTTTGTCGTGGCGCAAAGCGAAGGCGGTGTTGCGAAGGCGGCGTTAACCTTTATTAAGACCCTATCGCCTTTTCTGACGTAAGTTTCGATTCCGCCAAGCGCGCTGAGGGCTGCGTTGACAGTCTTCAGCCTGTCTTCGCCGGTCGCAATCGCTATTTTTCTGCTCGCTTCCGGAACGGAAAAATCAGGCAAGGCGACAGTCGATTTCTCTGCCTGGGCGCCTGGCCCTATAGGGTCATGCAGGAAATAACCAACGGCGCCCGCAGCCGCCAGGGCTATACCCGCCTTTGCGGAACGGACGATAAAATCGCGCCTGCTCATCTCCGGCTGGGGCGGGCGGTATTCGACCTTTTTACTCATTGCCCGGCCTCTCCCAGTTTGCTGTAAATCCGCGACGCCACTTCCACGGCGCTTTCCACATCATCGGCTTCATGAGCCCCGGCAAAAAACTTTCCTCTGTGGATGACGACCTCATATGTATTGAATACCTTATATATCTTAGAATCGGGCGCATTGGTTACCTCGCCGATATCTGAGCCCCCGTTGTCGAGCAGAAACTTGCCATATGCCGATGCAAGGTCGGCGGCCTCCTCGGGACTTTCACGCTGTGAAATGAATGCCGTTACCCTGGCTGCCCCCGTATAATACCCGGCCGTGTACACGCGGTCGAGCCCACTGAACCCGAAAACGTCGCTCAGGTGCAGGGATATGCTCGATTCATCGAGAGACTCCGCCGGGAAAAGTGAAGATTCGGCTGGCTTGCCTGCATGTCCTGGTTCGGCTTCGACCAGATTTCTGGCCAGTGCACTCATATACTCCTCAAGGCCTTTGGACGATGATATTAATTCGAAATATTTCGGTCCGTTGGCGAAAAACATTGCATCCGTCGTTGCATATGCGGAAACGCCAAGGTCAATGGCCTTCGAGCCCTGTCTCTTTTGGACGCTGTACACGGAAAAGGCATTGGTCGGGTTTCCCATTTCGTAGATGAAGAGCTCCATCCAACTCTTGGGCTCCGCTTTCAGGGCAAAGCGCCTTGTGGTTAGTTTTACAAACCCGCTTGAAAGATAGAGTTCCGCTTTTCCGTCGATTTTATCCGATAGACTTTCGGAGTCGAATGTTTCCTCGGGACCCAGTGGAATCAGGTCCTCCGGAAGAAAGGCGGGTACTGGTGATGAATGGGGGGAGGGCAGCAGGTTCTTGCGGCCTGCGCCGTCCTTCTGGACGGAAAGGGTGAAAAGATCGGGATCGAACCGTGACTGCTCGATGTAAATCAATCCGGCTATGCCGACCAAAAGAGCTAATATGAGTATCCCAATGCCGGTCTCGGCAATGCCCGCATGCCTCATTGTGTTTCTCCCGCAGGTGACGATTCCAAAGCGGCGGAATAATATCAACGAAGAAGTGGAGAGACAAGGTCTCATTCCTGAAATGGCTCGGAGCGTATGAATGCAGGGGAATAGATTAGTTTCATGAAATCTCACCGGGTTTATGTTATGGAGAAAAGTGTCTCGAAAACAGGATAAAAAGGTGTCGTCTGGAACTGCCCGCAGGTGGGAAAAAAATCAGCCGTTCGATTCCGGAAATATCGGCAAAATACTGGTGAGGGCCACAAACTGGATTGGCGACGCCGTCATGACCACACCAGCGCTTGGCGCGATCAGGGCCGCCTTCCCGTTGACTGAAATCGTGCTGGCGGCCAATCCGGCTGTTGCCGAACTCATGACCCCGCATCCTTTCTGCGACAGCGCGATCGTCTTCGACAAAAAGGGCCCGCACGCTGGGATAGGGGGGCTCTGGAAGTTTTGCCGGCTGATTGCAAAAGAAAGATTCGATCTGGCCATACTGTTTCAGAACGCAATCGAGGCCGCGATAATAGCCAGACTGGCCCGGATAAAAATACGGGCCGGATATAATACCGACGGGCGCGGAATGCTTCTCACGCATGCAATTCCGGTTACGAAAGAAGCGCGAAGGCTTCACCACACTCAATACTACACGAACATGCTCCAGGGGCTGGGGATTCCTCCTGTCGAAAGGAAAGTTTGCCTTCAATGCACGGATGAAGAAAAGCACTGGGCGGCAGGTGTCCTGGGCAGCGGTCGATGGGCCGCTATAAATCCGGGCGCGGCGTATGGCTCCGCGAAAAGGTGGTGCCCGGAGAGGTTCGGACAGGTTGCGGACGCCCTGTCGTCCGAATTCGGATTCAAACCGGTGCTCGTGGGCGGGCGGGGGGAGGTGGAAATTGGCCGTGAGATTGAGTCGCAAATGCGTGCCAAACCTCTGAACATGATCGGTGGGACTTCCGTGCGTCAACTGATGGCGCTCCTAGCCTCGGTTGAACTCGTCATAACGAACGATTCCGGCCCAATGCACGTCGCCGCGGCTTTCGACCGCCCGATTGTCGCGCTCTTCGGCCCGACGGATCATCTGACCACTTCGCCGATATGCTCCCGTTTTTCACTGGTGCGTAAGGAAACCGAGTGCGCCCCGTGCCTGAAAAGGCAATGCCCGACCGATCACCGGTGCATGATGGGGATTTCCGTAAATGACGTTTTGAATGCGGTCAGTGCCTTGATGAGACCGGAAGATGGCGCGGTGGAAAGCCAGCGGCCTGAAAGGTTCGAGTGAGATGGAAAGCTTCCGGGTTCGCGATTCAAGGCTCCTCAAAATTCTTATCATAAAACCAAGCTCTTTCGGTGACGTTATCCACGGGTTGCCGGTACTCCATGCCCTGAGACAACGCTTCCCCGAGGCTGTGTTCCATTGGGTTGTGGCAAAAGGCTTTGACGGGATACTGGAAGATCATCCGCTGATTCACAAACTCTGGATCATAGACAAAGATTCATGGAAACAAGCCGGCAATCTTCCGCGTACCTTTTCGGAACTGAAAAACCTGTCTCGCGCTCTGCGTTCCGAAAAGTTTGACCTTGTTATCGATCTCCAGGGGCTTTTCAGGAGTGCGATGATAGGCATTCTGTCGGGAGCGGAGGAAAGGGTCGGTTTCGATAACGCCAGAGAGGGCGCAAGGTTTTCATACAAATACAGGGTGCGGACCCAGACCGAGCTGCACGCGGTTGAGAAAAATCTGCAGCTCGCCGAATTTGTCGGGTGCCCCTGCGCCGACACGGTTTTCCCTCTCCCCCCCTTGGTGGAAGTTCCACACATTGTCAAAAATCTCGGCCGTTACGCGGTTATCGCCCCTTCTGCCGGGACACTGGTTAAAAGGTGGCCTGCCGAATATTTCGGAAATCTGGCTTCCCGCCTCCCTATCCCTTCAGTCATCGTGGGGGGGCGGTCCGATGCGGCGCTGGGCGATGAAGTCACGTCCCTATCCGGATCACGCGCTGTTTCGCTTGTTGGAGAGACCAGCCTCAGAGAGCTTGCGGCAATAATCGGGGGTGCGGAATTTTTCGTATCACCCGATTCAGGGCCAATGCACCTGGCTGCGGCCCTGAACATTCCTGTATTTGCGATCTTTGGACCTACCAGTCCCTTGCGAACCGGTCCCTACGGAAAAATCCATACTGTCATAAGGCTGGACCTTCCCTGTTCACCATGTTTCTCGAGGAAACCGTGTCCGGACTGGAGATGTATTCGCGAGATCACACCGAATATGGTTCTTGAGGCTATCAACCGAAGATGGACAGGAGAGATTGGTAGAAATGAATGAGGAGTCCCTCGATTGATTCGAAGGACCCCTTCTGGTGATCATGCCGGGAATTTTAGGCGGTCAAACCAGTTTAAAAATCCTCAACTTCCGCAAATCTCGAATTCACCTGCGCCCCAACAGTCTTCGCACTGCCGGTCACCGAAGCAGTCATAGCCGCTACCGGTGCAGGCATGGCAGAACGTCCTCAAACACCGCTGTATATCATCGAGATTCATTTCGTACCGCCTTTCATAATCTCCTTTGAGCATTTTCGACTGCTCATTCGGAGTAATCGTTGTCGGAAAGGAAATAATTTCAAAGAATCGTCCTTTTTTTTAGCTTCTCGAAGCTAGGCTTTCCAGGGGGTAAGAGGAGATTGTACAGGAACTGAAAGCTTTGACGTTCCGGTACGGGCCCATCCTGCCGACAATCCACTCGCTGCTGACTCGCTTACTTGACTTTTGACCGCCGGTCATGGGCGGCACGTTCCGAGTCTTCTCACTGCAGGACCCGAGAAGAGAGGTTGTAACCGCACTTGTCAAAGGTGCGTATCGAACATAGCTTCTTCTCTGTGTAAATTATTCTTTGAGGATTTTTATTGGATATGGAGGAGATCTTAGCATTAACAGGAGATAGGTCATGCAGACACAAACCGAAAGAAGCGAAGCCTTCGGCTGGCGATTCGATAGCGGCCCGGTAGTCTTCGACTCGTATAATAAAGTTTCCCGCAATTTTCGTTCGCCACCAATTCATTCCCAAATAGCGGACGCAAGAATAAATTTTTCCAGAGAAAATTAGCGCATGATCGTGCGTGTTCGGAGGATAGTCAGATGATAATGGATGGAGAAGATCGAGAACTAGTTCCACAATGGAATGGGGATGACCGTTGGAAGGGCATAGAACGTCCATATTCGGCTGAGGACGTCGTGAAGCTGCGGGGGTCGATCAGGATCGAATATACGTTGGCCAATCGGGGTGCCCGCCGGCTCTGGAGGCTGCTCAACGAAGAGCCGTTCACTGCTGCTCTGGGCGCTTTGACCGGAAGCCAGGCCGTTCAGCAGGTACAAGCCGGGTTGAAGGCGATATACGTGAGCGGATGGCAGGTTGCCGCGGATAACAACAGCATTGGCCACACCTATCCCGACCAAAGCCTCTACCCCGCAGATAGTGTGCCGAACCTCGTGAGAAGAATCAACAACGCGTTTATGAGGGCGGATCAGATCAGCCATATGAACGGTGATGGAAATAGACCTGACTGGTTTGCGCCAATTGTGGCCGATGCAGAAGCTGGATTCGGTGGAGTTTTGAACTCATTTGAGCTAATGAAGGCGATGATCGAGGCTGGGGCTGCAGCGGTCCATTTTGAAGATCAATTGGCTTCTGCCAAAAAATGCGGGCACATGGGAGGTAAGGTTATAATACCCACCTCCGAAGCTGTAAAGAAGCTGATAGCAGCCAGGCTTGCATCTGATATCTGCGGCGTTCCGACGATTCTTATCGCCAGAACCGATGCCAATGCCGCGACGTTGCTCGCCAACGATGTAGATGAAAGAGACCGCAATTTCATCACCGGCAGCAGGACGGTCGAGGGCTTTCTTACCATCACAGGCGGAATAGATGCGGCTATCGAGAGATCGTTGGCCTATGCTCCTTATGCGGACATGCTCTGGTGTGAAACTTCGGAGCCGGACCTGAGGGAGGCAAAAAGGTTTGCCGAAGCGGTTCATGGCTCATATCCCGGCAAGCTGCTGGCTTATAATCTTTCACCCTCATTTAACTGGAGCGGGAAACTGGACAGGGCTACCATTGTCGAATTTCAAACAAAGCTCGCTTCGTTTGGCTATAGGTTCCAGTTCGTAACGCTGGCCGGATTCCACTCGATTAACCTCGGGATGTTTGAACTGGCGAAGAATTTCGCGGAAAAAGGAATGAGCGCCTACTCGGAGTTTCAAAATGAAGAGTTCGAGTGGGAAAAACTTGGATACAAGGCCGTGAAACATCAGACCTTTGTGGGGACGGGCTATTTCGATGCAGTGGCCCAGACGATCAGCGGTGAAGATTACTCAACCGCCGCCCTGAAAGGCTCAACAGAGGAAAAACAGTTTCGCCCCGCGGTCTGAAAAAGAGCATGCAGGGCGATTGTAGACAAAAAGGCCGCTTTTGCGGCCGATCTTTCTGATGAAAAGATCGGACTGGAGCGGCCTTACAAGTCGAAAATTCACAACTTCTCTAATTTACTGATCACGCCTGCGCCGTCAGTTTGAGAACCCTGCCGGAAAACGTCATCGTTTCAAAGAGATTAAGAGGCTTTAAAAACTCCGATCATCCTTCTCTTTTCTTTCGAAGCCTCGTCCGCGCCGGTTTCTCAACAGTGTTTTGTTCCGGTGCGGGATGGGCTGGTGCCGATGCTTTTTTCTGCCTCCTTGCCTCAATGGCTTTTTTCAGATTCTCGGGCAGCCCCCTCTTCTTCGCCGCTTTACTCCTGGCTTTGGTAAGTGATTTTGCGGATAGAGGTGTCTTTATCGTAAAACCGTACTTCTTCTTATACTCTTTCAGATTCATATTATGTGACGACAGGTGTTTTATTGTGAGCTGTCTCATCTCAGCGCCACACTCGAGACATATGACCTTGTTTTCCTGGACGGAATCCTTGGGAGACAACTGCTCAACAGCCTTTCCCTCCGAGGGCCCGTTATCCTGGGCATCGGGTATTTCGGCCTGTACGGCTTCTGCTTTCTGGAGTTCCTGGAGTGTGCTGAAAACCTGTCGCAGAGACGACACGATCTCCTGGGCCGACATCGGGGATAAAGCCACTTGGGTTTGAATGATTTCTGATGCGATTTCAATTAGTTTCTTGGACATGTAATTGCTCCTGATCTATTTTGATGGTCGTGACCAATTTCCAAAGACTAACTGTACACGCCTTCTACATCTCTCAAAAGAGACATTCGGCCGGGCTTTACCGAGAGGCAAAATCGGCCGCTTTAGTGTTGGTTTAAGTTATTCTTCAGATCTGCCCCAATGACTTACAGACATTGTAGCCCGCTATGAGAACCTGTTTCATGATGTCAAATGAATCAAATTACAGACAAAGAATATCGGGAGGCATTTCACGAAAAATACCCCCCATCCCAGGCTGCAATACACTTGCAGAGGCTTCTCCCGAAGTGTTCTTTTCGAAGCAAAAATTCAAACACCGGGTGGAAAGGCCCAGTCTCTGCCGAAACTCCCATTTTATGTAAAGAAAAAAGTAGATCTATATCATATCAGATTAGAGGATGTTTTTGCAAATAGTGTCTGGCATTATTTGATTCATCTTAACAAATTTTTACATTTGTTTCGACCATTGAAGCTAAACTGAGGTCATTCGGAGTTGAACGCTGATGCTAATAGGTCTCTGAGCGTCAGCGGGTTTGGTCATCATCGGGATGAATGCCAAGGACAGCTTGTCTTCCGCCTCTCTAGAGCGGATCGCGGTTATTGATAACGTCAATTACCTGAATGAAAGTATCTCATGAGGACCACTTTGGAATATGGTGTATCTCAGTTTTTTTCCTCATGTAATTTGTAATTCCAGGAGAGCGGATTCTTTAGAGGGGGCATCCTGTTCCCGGTCCCCGCAGACTTCCGGAGAACCGGCCTTGGCTGCCGACGGGAAAACTCAAGGCATCGAGATCAATGCATAAACAGCTCGAAAGGCAGATATTGCCTTTGAAGCAATAGCCCGGCTGGAATAAGGTTCTGCAGGCGCCTACACTTCGGACAGATGTTCCGGACATAACCTGTTCGATCGGTGCTATTCCAATGCCACGGTGCCGGAGGGGACGGCGGTGTTGTTCGTATTTTGCGTGATGGCATTGGTTTTAGTAGAGATGATGGAACCGCCGGCTGATCCGTACAATAGCCCGTAGCCGGAATTGACTATGGTGTCGTTGTTAATGATTACCGTGGCGCCGGAAGAATTTACCGTGATTCCGGCCTTGCCGTTATTTGCCAGGATACAGCGCTCGGTGCTTACCAGACTGCTGCCCTGGACAGATATCCCATGGGCGGTATTTCCGGAAATAATCGAATCACTCACCAACGCTTTTAAACCGGCGGATTTGGCCAGCAGGCCTGTTCCACAACCTTCTACCCTGGTTTTGTTTACGGTAACCGCGGACTTAACCTTACCCGTTGCTGAGAAGTAGATACCGGCGGACGATGTTGACCCGGGATTGATATTTTCTATCGTTGTATTTGATATAAATAGCTGATTGGAGAGGTTTGGTTCAAACGATATTCCGTAAACCGTAAAACTTGAGATGCTGCAGTCTTCCACAAAAAGAGAACCGCCCGATTGGAAGTCCACTCCTGTTTGTCCTGTATATACCCCCTCTATGCGAAGTCCTCTCAGAATAACAATATCCGAGGCCCCCGCGCTTACCGTAATGCCGTTGGCGCCGGAAGAAGAAGCCAGAATGCTTGCAAGCCCACCCCCGCCGTCAATCGTTACGGCTTGGGTAATCGTCACGGGGCCGGGACCGAATTCTCCGGATCCAATCATATTAATGCGGCCACCCGCCGAGGTCTTTGCCAATGCCCCCGCCAAGGTCCTGCACGGGTAGGCATAGGTGCATGAATTGGTGTCGCTACCTGAAGCCGAGATCCAGGTTTGGGCAAAAAGGAGGGAACTGCTTGTGAGAATCACTATGGAAATAACGATAGGAATAAAGGCGAATCTTGCCCTGTACATGTGGTCCCTTCCCTGACTGTAAACGGCAATAGCGAAATTGCTGTCCCCGCAAACAATAATAGAGGTAAGATAGGAATGCAATTCTATTGTGCGCGATTATTACGCGCGCTATGGAGGGGGCTACGGGTTTGTCTCAGCCGTCCCGGATGATTTCCGGGAAATGCAAAAGAAAAGCAAATAAGTCGAAAATCTCCTTGCAATTTTCAATCCGAGTTGTTAAAGAGTAGCCACTTCTTATTGGGGATTGAAACCATGAATTGTTACGTCCATACCGCAAATTTCTGGTTCTGGTGGCTTAGCTGGGAAGGGGTGCGCCTGACGGGATAGCCATCAGTTCAAAATAGAACACTTGGGACCGTGGGCCGCACCAAGGCTCACGGTCCCTTTGTTTTGCAAGGGGATCGTGGATTGAATCTGCGGTCCCCTTGCTGCTTTTGGTCCGCGAGATGTGAAAGGAGGCAAAAAGTCGTGCTTGTCGTAATGAAAAAAGGAGCCACACCAGAGGAGATTGGCGCAGTGGTTTCCGGTATCGAGAAAAGAGGCTGTACTGCCAGGCCTATACCGGGTGGAGAACGGGTGGCAATTTGCGTGCTTCATAATGACGGTCCGGTAGACGCCTCGACATTCCTGCAAATTGCGGGGGTCAAAGAGGCCATTCCTGTAACCCGTCCGTACAAGCTTGTGAGCAGAGAATCCCAGGCATGGGATACCGTTATAGACGTTGGAGGAGTCAGGATCGGCAACGGTCATCTTACGATAATCGCAGGGCCTTGCTCGATAGAAAGCGAAACGCAGGCGCTTACGATAGCCCGAATTGTCCAAAGGGCGGGAGCTCAGGTTTTCAGGGGTGGTGCGTATAAACCCAGGACTTCGCCGTATGCATTTCAGGGGCTGGGGGAAGAAGGGCTCGAGATCCTCGCGAAAGTTCGCCTGGAAACCGGGATGCCGGTAATAACGGAGGCGATCGATCACGAAGTCTTCGATATTGTCGAAGAATACGCTGACATTGTGCAGATAGGCGCCAGGAGTATGCAGAATTTCAGCCTGCTGCGGCGAGCCGGAAAATCCAGAAGGCCCGTTTTGCTCAAGAGAGGTTTGGCGGCAACCATAGAGGAGTGGTTAATGGCGGCCGAGTACGTGATGGAAGGCGGGAACGATCAGGTGATCCTCTGTGAGCGCGGAGTTCGCACCTTTGCCAACCACAGTCGAAACACCCTTGATCTTTCCGCCGTTCCAGTCGTCAGGCAGGAGAGCCATCTGCCTGTCATCGTGGACCCGAGCCACGCGGCCGGGATCAGAGACCAGGTTATTCCTCTCGGCCGTGCTGCGGTTGCGGTTGGGTGCCACGGCTTGATGGTGGAGGTGCATCATGCGCCTGAAAGTGCGCTGAGCGACGGTGCTCAGTCGCTTTATCCGGCTCAGTTCGATGATATGTGCAAACAGATAGGGCCGATTTTTGGCGTATACAAGATGGCTACAAACGGATGCCGCGAAAACGGCTATAGCGAGGTCAAAGCAAGTTCCGCCTGAGAAGGCGTCCTGCGAAGCAATCGGCTGGTATTGTTATGGTCAGCAAATTCATCCATACGAGGAGAAAAACGATGGAGTTGGGCCTATACCCGGAAAGATCGGAATTCCGCGCCATGGCCGGAAAGGGAAATCTCATCCCGGTGTGTCTAGAGGTGCTGGCGGACACAGAGACACCTGTTTCCGCGCTTGCCAAAATCTATGACGGACATGGGCCGGTTTTTCTTCTAGAGAGCATGGAGGGGGGAGAGAGGTGGGGGAGATACAGCTTCCTTGGCAACTCGGCCACAACTTCGGTCAGGGTTTTCCGAGATGAAGTCGAAGTGGAGAGCCGGACAAAAAAAGAGCGGATACCCCACAATGGCGATCCCCTCAAAGTACTTCGATCCATAATGGCGCTCTACCAACCGGTAGAACTCGAAAGGCTGCCGCGGTTTTGGGGCGGCATGGTCGGGTTTTTCACCTATGAGTTCGTGTCGTTTCTCGAAGCGGTGCCGAACCGGTTGCCCCCGGAAACTCCGTTAGCAAATTTTATATTTCCCGGACAGCTTTTCATCTTCGATAACGTTCGACACACCCTGACCCTTGTCGCTTATGGCCATATCGTGGACGGGAACGTCGATGAAGCCTATGACACGGCTCTGGATGCCCTGCGGGAAATGGAGGGAAAGCTGGCATCATCGCCCAAAGCTCGCGTAGGGCAGCGCACCGGTGGATTTCCTCTCTACCCGGAGACCGAACCGGAGAAATTCCACAGCGGAGTTGTCAGAATAAAGGAATATATAAAGGATGGCGACATCATCCAGGCGGTATTTTCTCAGCAGTTCAACTGCAGCAACCCGCCCGACCCATGGTCGCTATACCGTGCTCAGCGTTTTATTAATCCATCTCCCTACCTGTATTTTGTTCATTTTGACGATACGGTTCTGGTCGGTTCATCGCCCGAAACAATGGTGCGTCTGGAAAATGGGATTGCCACGCTTCGCCCCATTGCCGGAACTCGCCCACGCGGCAAGACCGAGCAAAGGGATCGGGCACTGGCGGACGAGCTGCTGAAAGATCAAAAAGAAAGGGCTGAGCACCTCATGCTCGTGGACCTGGGCAGAAACGACCTCGGCCGGGTTGCGGAGATCGGCACCGTCCAGGTAACCGATCTTATGGTGGTGGAAAGATACTCCCATGTGATGCACCTGGTCTCCAACATAAACTGCGACCTGTGCGAAGGCCTTGATGCCTTCGATCTTTTCGCTGCCGCTTTTCCGGCCGGGACGCTTGCTGGCGCACCGAAAGTGAGGGCTATGGAAATCATAGCCGAACTCGAAGATGTGCCGCGCGGCCCTTATGGAGGTGCAATCGGATATTTTTCTTTTTCCGGCAATATGGATCTGGCGATCACCATACGCACCGCCTGCATTCAAGATGGCAAGCTGACGGTCAGGGCCGGGGCCGGAATTGTGGCCGATTCCAACCCGGAAAGCGAAAGGCAGGAGACGGTTAACAAGGCCAAATCCATCCGGAAAGCCCTCCAGATGCTGGAGGAAAGCAGCGTTAATTTCATCCCTGACGCGGCATCGCATGCGGCGAGGAAGACTTCCTGATCAGCGGATCACTAATACTAAGGAGAAATATATGCTTTTCATGATCGATAACTATGATTCGTTCACTTACAATCTTTTCCAGTATTTCCGAATGCTTGGAGCTGAGGTGGAAGTCGTTAGAAACGATTGTGTCTCAGTCGGTGACATTGAAGCGCTGGAGCCCTCCGTCATCGTGATTTCCCCAGGTCCGTGCAGGCCGGAGGATGCCGGAGTCTGCCTTGACGCCATCCGTGCGTTTTCGGGGAAGGTTCCGATCCTGGGGATTTGTCTGGGCCACCAGGCAATCGCCGCCGCTTTCGGCGGAGAGGTCGTTCACGCAAAAAGGCTTATGCATGGAAAGGTTTCCTCGGTCACTACGGATGGAAAATCTATTTACGCCGGAATTTCGAATCCATTCGATGCGATGCGGTACCACTCCCTTGCCGTGAATCAAAAGAGCCTGCCTGAATGCCTGGAGGCCACGGCTTTTTCGGAAGATGGGGAGGTTATGGGAATCCGCCACCGGCAACACCTTACGGAAGGTGTGCAGTTTCACCCGGAATCAATAATGACGACTGTCGGCAAGCGGCTTCTGAGGAATTTTCTGACACTTGCCGACCGTCAAACCGGCACGGAGGAAAAAAGGCGATGATAGGTGATAGCCTGAAAAAGCTGATAGGCAAAGTGGATTTGAGCGAAGGGGAGATGGCCGGGGTGGTCGGTGAAATTATGTCAGGTAATGCCACGGACGCCCAGATCGGGGCAGTGATGGCCGCCCTTGCCACTAAAGGCGAGACTTTCTCGGAACTCGCCGGGGCAGCGCGCGCCATGCGCCGCAAGGCTGTAAGGATCCAGACCAACACCGATGTGGTAGTGGATACCTGTGGAACCGGGGGTGATATGTCGAACACCTTCAACATTTCGACCACGGCGGCGTTTGTCGTGGCAGGGTGCGGAGTTACTGTGGCCAAGCACGGCAACCGTTCGGTTTCAAGCAAGTGCGGCAGCGCTGACCTGCTGGAGGCGCTCGGTGTGAACCTGGATGTGACGCCGGAAATCGTTGAGGAAGCTGTCAGGGAGATCGGCATAGGGTTTTTGTTTGCGCCCCTCTATCACGGGGCCATGCGACATGCGTCCAAAGCACGCAAAGAGCTTGGAGTGCGTTCTATTTTCAATATGCTCGGTCCGTTGACCAACCCTGCAGGGGCAAACTGCCAATTGATCGGTGTTTATGCGCCCGAGCTGACTGAAATGTTCGCCAGGGCACTGGATCGTTTAGGGGCAAAGCGGGCTTGGGTCGTTCATGGGCACGATGGACTCGATGAAATCAGTGTATGCGCTCCGACCAGGGTCTCCGAACTGAACGACGGTATTATCCGCACCTATGACATCTTTCCCGAAAGATTTTTGGGCCGCAGAGCTGAGCCGCATGAACTTGCGGGAGGAACGCCTTCTGAAAACGCCCTGATAACCACGAGAGTCCTCTCCGGTCAAAGCGGGCCGAAGATGGACGTCGTTTTAGTAAATGCCGGGGCGGCCCTGATAGCTGCTGGCGTGGCTAAAGACCTGGAAGACGGCTTGAAAATGGCTGAGACGTCGATTTCCCAGGGCAAGGCGATGGGAAAACTCGAAGCGCTGGTGCGCGTTACCAACATGCAGGAAAATCAGTGATGTCCGATTTTCTATCGAAAATCATCGAATACAAGAAATACGAGATCATGGCGACGGCAAAGCTTAAGCCGGAGAGTGTCCTTCGGGAAGAGGCCGAGAAGGCGCGTGAGAGAAGAGCATTCACCAATCGGATGGCTGAGCCTGGACCGTCCGGGATTAATGTCATTGCGGAAATAAAGCGGGCTTCTCCATCCAGGGGCAAAATAAGAGAAAACATCGACCCTGCTGAATATGCTCGGAGATATGAACTCGGAGGCGCAGCGGCAATCTCAGTGCTGACGGATTCAAAATTCTTCGGCGGGAGTCCGGATGACTTGAGCAAAGTCAGGGAGGCGGCTTCACTGCCCATTCTCAGAAAGGATTTTATCATAAGCTCCTACCAGGTCTACGAATCGGCGGTCATGGGGGCCGATGCAGTGTTGCTGATCGTGCGGGCGCTTTCGCCAAAACTATTGATTGATCTTGTAGCGCTTTGTGCAGAGATCGGTTTGGACCTGCTTGTCGAGGCGCACGATGAAAAAGAATATCAAATTGCTGCAAGCACGGGGGCCCGCCTCATCGGCATAAACAACCGGGATCTGACGACCTTTGAAACGGACCTGTCCACGTCGATCCGCATTGCAGGCCGAGTTGGCCCCGGAATTATCCTGGTTGCCGAGAGCGGGATTCACACACGCAGGGATGTCGAGCGGCTCGTCGATGCCGGGATATCTAATTTCCTGATCGGAGAGAGTGTAATGCGTGCGGATGACTCTGTAGAATTTCTAAAGGCTTTACATGGGGTGGAATCGTGAAACACAACTCGAATGCATCATGGGCATCGCCACAGATAAAAGTTTGCGGCCTCACACTCGCAGATGAGGCCGTTGCCTGCGTGGAAGCGGGGGCCGATGCAATAGGGCTGGTATTTTATCCGCCAAGCCCGCGCTTTGTAAGTGAAAAGATGGCGCATGAAATCAGCGGAAGTCTCCCGAAGCAGGTTTGGAGAATAGGTGTCTTCGTGAACGCGCCTTTCCTGGAGGTGATGAAAAAAGTCGAATTCTGCCGGTTGAGTTGCGTTCAGCTTCACGGAACAGAGCCCCCCGAAATGGTCAGGGCCTTTGAGGACGAGGAAATAAGAGTGATCAAGTCTATTTTTGCCGAAAGGAAACCTTCCCTGTCCGAAGCTGCCCTTTACGGAGCATCGGCCTACCTTTTCGAAAGCGGAAAAGGAGCGGTCCCCGGCGGTGCAGGGCTTGTCTGGAAATGGAGCGAGGCAGGTGAACGGGCCAGTGAGTTGCCATCTATACTGGCAGGGGGACTCAGCCCTGAGAACGTGGGCAGGGCCATCTGGGAATTTGGCCCCGACGCCGTTGACGTCAGCTCCGGAGTCGAATCGGAGGCGGGACGCAAAGATATCGGGCGGGTTCGAGACTTTGTCAATGAGGTTCGAAACGCAAGGCTTCGGCGTGAACCAAGGAGGATATTCAAATGAAATCGGGATACAGGAATTCAGCAGCTTTGTTTTCCGTAACTGGCGCTGAACCGGTGCAGCCTGATGCAACAGGTCATTTCGGCATATACGGAGGACGCTATGTTGCCGAAACACTCATGCCTGCACTGATAGAGCTGGAAAAGGCCTATTTTTCGATATGTTTCGAACCTGCCTTTCAGGCCGAATTGAAACTGCTCCTGAAAGACTACGTCGGAAGGCCAACCCCGCTCTTCAGGGCCGGCAGGCTGAGCGGTCTCATTGGTGGGGCATCGATCTATCTGAAGAGGGAAGACCTTGCTCACACGGGAGCACATAAAATCAATAATACTCTTGGGCAGGCGCTTCTTGCAAAATGGATGGGAAAAACCAAAGTAATCGCCGAGACCGGGGCGGGGCAGCATGGGGTCGCAACAGCTACGGTCGCAGCCCTTTTTGGTATGGAATGTAAAATCTTCATGGGGACCGAAGATATATCGAGGCAGGCCCCCAATGTGCAACGGATGAAGCTTTTGGGTGCCGAAGTAGTGCCGGTTGATTCGGGAAGCGGAACTCTCAAGGATGCAATGAACGAGGCGATGCGTTACTGGGTGGGCGCCGTGCGTGATACTTTTTACGTTATCGGCACAGTTGCCGGTCCCCATCCCTACCCGGTCATGGTTCGAGATTTCCAGCGGGTGATCGGGGATGAGGCCAAAACGCAGATTGTTGAGGCTGAAGGGCGACTGCCCGACATGCTGGTGGCCTGTGTGGGCGGAGGAAGCAACGCCATGGGGCTTTTTTATCCCTTCCTGGATGATGGGGTTGAGATGGTTGGCGTTGAAGCCGCGGGTCGTGGAATCGATACGGGTCAGCACGCAGCCACCCTTGGGGCCGGTTCCATCGGCGTTCTTCACGGTTCTAAATCCTATGTTCTGCAGGATGGCAGCGGCCAGATCCGCGAAGCGTATTCTATCTCGGCCGGTCTTGACTACCCTGGTGTCGGGCCTGAGCATTCATGGCTCAAGGACACGGGGCGGGTGCGCTATGAGGCCGTTATCGATGAAGAAGCCCTCAGGGCTTTCAACCAACTGAGTTCGATTGAAGGTATCATTCCTGCCCTGGAGAGTTCGCACGCAGTCGCCAGAGCAATGGTGGAAGCCGCCAGGATGCCGGAAACGGGTATCATTATCGTCAATCTCTCAGGGCGCGGCGACAAGGATCTCGGAATCGTGTCGAGTTGCCGGTTCGAAACCTACGCTGGAAAGGACATGATGTCATGAGCAGAATAGAAGAGACTTTTGTGCGGTTGCGCGCCAGAGGGGAAAAGGCGCTCGCGGGCTTTGTCACGGCGGGAGACCCAAACCTCGATCGATCCATAGAAATAGTGAGGTGTATGTGCAGCTCGGGATTGGACATCCTTGAGTTGGGCGTCCCATTTTCGGACCCAACCGCCGACGGCCCCGTCATCCAACGCTCTTCGGCGCGCGCAATCGCCGCGGGTGTGAATTTGAACAGCGTAATTGAAATGGTGCGTTGCGTTAGAGGTTTCACCTCTATTCCGATAGTAATTTTCAGTTACTATAACCCAATTCTGGCATATGGATCCGAGGCTTTCTACAGTGACGCGGTGACCGCGGGGGTCGACGGGGCTCTTGTGGTCGATCTCCCGCCTGAAGAGTCCGATGAGCTTACCTGCGCATGGGGAAACATGCTCGATTTTATCCGCCTGGTCGCTCCGACCACTTCTCAAGGGCGCATGGCCCGGATAGCGGCAAAGGCTTCAGGCTTCATTTATCTGGTATCAATGACCGGCACGACCGGCAGCGACGGATTAAATCTGAAAGAAATTAAGGACGTCGCCATCGGTTTGAGGAGAAACTGCAATGGACTGCCTATTTGCATCGGGTTCGGGATCTCTACGCCGGAAGACGCCGCAAAACTGTCGGAGTTTGCGGATGGGATAGTGGTGGGGAGTGCTTTCGAACGGCTGATAGAATCCGGCCTGCACAGTGAAATCACACCCGAAAGGGTGGGGGAGTTGGTGGCCCGGCTGAAACTGGCCATTCACTAGTCAAATGGACTCATGTGTCGATTCCGGTTCTCGAACGGTTCCCGTCAGAATTGTTTATAAAAGTCGACGGCACCGTTCGAAAACAAAAACAGACAAAATAAATGCCCCCAAAATCCTTGAGCGAAATTCCTCTTTGTATTGTTCGGATTCGAATCGCACCATTGCGAATCGTAGCCATCCCTTAAAAAACGTGATATAAAAAAACTTAAAATTCTCTTGCGGGTGAGAGATGTTCTTCCTGATCGGCGGGATTCAGACCAAAACTATCACTGTGGACGATACTCGGAGGGTTTGCCCGGCATGCGGATTGGCCCAGGCTCGGATAAAGCGGATCGACCATTATCTGAGCCTGTTCTTCATCCCTCTTTTTCCTGTCAAGAGAGGTGATCCCATATTGATTTGTGATCGATGCGGGGAAATTGCATCGGCCAGAGAGGGTCCGGTAGGCGGGATCAGGGAAACTCGCGGGGGAAACTGTCCCCGGTGTGGTTTTCCAACGGCTCGCGATTTTCGCTATTGCCCTTCTTGCGGAACGAGAATATAAGGGGATCGAGCAATGGTGGTAAAGATGAGCGAGAGCAAAAAAGTTTTGCATTTCCCGACGGTCGCAAGGCCCAGCATCGAAGAGGTGTTGACGCTTTTCCTGAGGGATCAGCAGAAACGGTTGAAGCCTCGGACCTTCAACAGGTATGAGGAAGTCATCGATCTTTTGCGCCATTGTTTGAATGGGCATGGTTATCACGATCTTGATAATTCATCCGAAGTGGCCCTCTACGAAAAACTCTACTTCCAGAAGAACCTCGAATTCTGTTTTATTTTTGGCGCGGAAAAGATCGTCTCTTCTTTGGGCAATTTCCTGAACTATTTCATGATCAGAAAGGTGATGGCCTCCGAAGCCCTGCTCCAAGCTGCGGGTATAGTAACGAAAAAGCTGGTGAAATGGCTTGAGGAAGAAAAATATATACAGAAGGAAATGGCCGACCGGGGTGTGAGACTTGCTGCCGAGGCTGCCAGAGAACTCCCGGCAGCCGAGAGGCTTGCAAGATTGATCTATGAGTACGCTCAGAGTCACGCTCCAAGATACTGGACCGCCGAGTTGGATGACTACTTCGTGATAGACCAGGTTCATCCGGGCATTTTGATCCTGTCCGGCATAGCTTCCTCAGGGATCGTGGAAGTGCGGGTCCCTAAAGAAATAACCGATCACTGCCGGAAAGGATGGCAGGTAAACCTGCTGCTGGGGAAAACCCGGAACGGTTGGTGCATTCTGGAGACTGGAAACGTTTACCCCAATTAGTCGAGGCTTTCGGAAGCGGATCTGCTGTCGGCTCTGACTATGTGAGGGATCCAACGCTAAATAATAAAGGCGGGCCAGTGGCTCGCCTTTCCCGTTTGTGCGCCCGGCAGGGCGCGTCCACTTGGAGGTGAAAGTCCTCTACAGGCCCGACAGGGGGAACTGTTAGCCGGACGGCAAGGGTGTCCACCGCGAGGTGGAATCTGAAGGAAGCTGCGGGCAAA
>Ga0326728_10009127_pt1 | contig 24050 bp, 15 predicted proteins | sample MB3enrmetagenome_FD_207602 | JGI IMG/M metagenome (GOLD analysis project Ga0326728, IMG submission 207602) | Lab enriched peat soil microbial communities from McLean, Ithaca, NY, United States - MB31MN | ecosystem: Environmental > Terrestrial > Soil > Wetlands > Peat | place: USA: New York... | reverse complement strand
TCTAATTCCCGAAGACGGTGGGGAACCCCTTGGATATCGGAGTGGATGCGCTGGAATTCCTTGGTTAAAGGCGTAGAGAGCTTTGCCATCAGCGCAACCGTATCAACATCGAACCCCGATGCAAACAGCGCCACACAGCGTTTAAACTTGTCCACGTAGTTGGCGACGGAGTCAACGCTATGAGAGGCTTTACGGGCGATTTCGGAATACTCGAACCCCTGCAACCACAGGGTAACGATCAACCGGCGATGAGTAATGGCCCGTCCCATGTCCTTAGTCGTGGAGCGCAGCGCCGGCACGATTTTCTCTTTGCGCAAGTCCGCTAGGTCGTTGACCAGTGTCCGAACGCCACAATTGAACAGATTAGCCAAGTCCTCCAAAGTCAGCAGCCCTCCTTGCTGGAAAGCTTCCTGGCACATACGACACAAGCGTTTCTGACGAAGTACCGGCACCGATCCCTTTTTCCTGGTCTCGATATCCTCTTCCCCGGCATACAGGGTGAGGGTCACCAGCCTCTGTTTGGCCTTAGCCAGCGGCACATTGGGCGCTACTGAGGCGTCAATGACCATCACCTGAACCTGCCCCGGCTTGAGTCCCTGTGACGTCTCCAATAGGGGAGTGTATATCTCGTGAACCTTCTCAATGATCGCTTCAGCTTCAAAGGGAGAACAATTCAGACCGGTAACCATCTCGTTCTTAAATTGAGCGTCGAGGCTTTTTGCTTGCAGTCTGTTCCAGTGTGTAAAATTAGTGTTGTTTATCATCTGCCCCTTCCATTTGATTGTGCGAGCCGGGCGCCCTGGATCTTGGGGAGGCAACCTTCCAGTCGCCCTACGGGCTCCTTCCAGGTTGCCTCCCCAAGATCCCATGTTATATCCTCTCTTTTTACCTGAACACGCCATACTGCACAATCATAGGGTGGGGGTTTCTAATTACATCTAAAACAAACAGCCTGCACTGCAGAGCATTTTATTTCACGTCCGCTGGGAGTTCCCTGCAACCCCAGCGCCTCGGCGGTGAAATCTTTTGCGGCGTCAGTTCGCGGAATTGTTCGAAGGCTCTCAAAGTTTTGGGGCTGATGTATTAGAATGGTTAGGCTTTAGGAGAATCAATCGATGTTAGTCATGATGAAGTCGCACGCCACAAGCGAAGAAGTCGATGCAGTCTGCCGCAAAATCGAGTCCATGGGCTACAAAGCGCACCCGATTCCGGGGAGCACCCGGACTGCCATCGGGATAACCGGAAACCAGGGGCCGATTGAAGTGGCAGCTTTTGAATCACTCCCCGGAGTGGGAGAGTGCCTCCCCGTTTCGAAGCCCTACAAACTCGTCGGCCGAGAACTGAAAGAGGAGACAACTGTTATCGATCTCGGAGACGGAGTCTGCATCGGCGGGAAAGAGCTTGCGATCATCGCAGGCCCGTGCGCGGTGGAGAGCCGCGAACAAACCCGGGCCGTGGCGGCGAGCGTGTCGGCTGCAGGCGCGAAACTGTTTCGCGGAGGGGCATACAAGCCCCGCACCTCGCCTTACAGTTTCCAGGGACTGGCGGAAAGCGGCCTGAAGATTCTGGCTGAAGTTCGACAGGACTTTGGGCTTAAGATCGTAACGGAAGCCATCGATGTCGAATGTCTCGACCTGGTTGAGCGCTACAGCGATATCATTCAGATCGGTGCGCGGAACATGCAGAATTTTTCGCTCTTGAGGCGAGCTGGCCGATCGCACCGGCCGGTCCTCTTGAAACGCGGGATCGCTGCAACACTCGATGAGTTGCTGATGGCAGCCGAATACATCCTCGCGGAAGGCAATTACAACGTGATCCTTTGCGAGCGCGGAATCAGGACCTTCACGGATCACACGCGCAACACGCTTGACCTGAGTGTTATCCCGGCCGTGCATCGACTAAGCCATCTGCCGATTATCGTGGACCCTAGCCACGGCACCGGCCGCCGCGAAAAAGTCATACCGCTTTCTCGTGCCGCAATCGCCGTAGGTGCCGACGGGCTGATGATCGAGGTTCACAATCATCCCGAAGTGGCTTTGTCGGACGGCAACCAGTCCATCGAACCACCTGAATTCGAGCAACTGATGGGCGAAATTCGTCAGATCGCACCGGTGTTGGGCCGATCCTTGACGGTCTCTTCAGTTCGAACCCGGTAAGCCAAACTTCGCACGGAGCAGGCATGAATATTCTGCTTAGCGGATCCACCGGACTCATTGGATCTGAACTCGCCTTCTTTCTTTCCGGAAAGGGGCACCGAATTATCCGTCTGGTCCGCAGAGCCCAAGCAGAAGAAGACGAGGTCCGATGGGATCCCGCTTCGGGAACACTGGACCCGCAGCATCTCGAACACATCGATGCCGTGGTGAATCTGGCGGGTGAAAATATTTCATCCGGCAGATGGACTAGAGAGAAGAAGAGGCGGATATGCGAGAGCAGAATCAAAGGGACTCAGCTCCTGGCTCAAGCGATGTCGCGCCTTTTCGACCCGCCGAAGGTTTTTGTCAGCGTTTCGGCGATCGGCTATTACGGCGACCGAGGGGACGAAAAGCTGAACGAGGAGAGCGAAGCGGGGACAGGATTTCTCCCCGAGTTATGCCGGCAGTGGGAGGCGGCGACTGAAGTCGCCATTATCAGGGGAATTCGCGTTGTAATCCCCAGGCTCGGGATGGTTTTAAGCCCCAAAGGCGGAGCACTGGGATTGATGCTCCCCGTTTTCCGGCTCGGCATGGGCGGCAGGATCGGGCCCGGCCGGCAGTACCAGAGCTGGATCACGATCGAGGACCTGCTGGAGGTGATCACATACGCGATTCAGAATGATTGGCTGCATGGTCCCATCAACGCCGTATCGCCCAATCCCGTAACAAATCTGGAGTTTTCGCAGGCACTGGGGCGTGTGCTTTCGCGCCCTGTCCGGTTTTCCCTGCCCTCTTTTGCCGCACGCATCGCGTTTGGGAAAATGGCCGATGAGGTGCTCCTGGCCAGTGCAAGAGTTGCTCCTGCACGGCTGGTAAAATCAGGATATAATTTCAAGTTCCCTGAATTGGAAAACGCGCTGCGCCACCTGCTCCAGCCCCCGATGGTTTGAGGCCGCCATTGGTAACGTCACGAAAAAACCGGGTAGCGACTGTTCCTGATCCGAGGCTCCAGTTTGACCCGACGGCGCTCGGACTTTCGCAATTCTCCCGCGACTTTTTTCGGCATGATACCGTCATCGTGGCGCAAGCGATCATCGGGTCGTGGTTTGCCCGGAGGTGTCGCGGCCAATGGCACGGCGCCCGAATTGTGGAAACCGAGGCATATCTGGGGGCCATGGATGCGGCCGCACACTCCTGGCGAGGACGGCGCACGCCGCGCGTGGAACCGATGTACGAGGACGGCGGACATCTTTACGTTTTCCTCGTCTATGGAATGCACTCCTGCGCCAATGTGGTCACGCGGCCGACGGGGGTGGCGGAGGCGGTCCTGCTGAGGGCTGCGGAAGGACCCGAAGGAACCCCGGCAAGGCTTTTGAGCGGCCCTGGGAAGTTCTGTGCCGCACTCGGGATCACTGTGGCTGCAAGCGGTGTCGACCTGCTCTCGGGCGGTGATTTGCGCCTGTTTAGGGGAGACGGGACCATTGACATCGGCATTTCGAAGCGCATTGGGGTTGAATATGCGGGCGAAGCCGCCGATTGGCCGTTGCGCTTTTTTGATAAAAACTCCGCCTCTGTCTCCGGGCCTCTCCGCCTTAGAGCTTAACCAACGCCTTTTTTGAACCAAAGGAATTTGCACACTCTCCAAATGAGTGAGGCAGCGCACCGTGCAGCTCAGATCGATTTTCAGACCTATCCCGGCGTTGATCTCTCTATGCGCTCCATGCTCCCTTGGCCAGGACTTCCGGGCGAAAGTCGAGATGGTTTCGCTGCCGGTCGTGGTGACCGACGGCTAGGGTAATCAGGTTAAGAATCTCGGGCCGGAGAATTTCGCGGTCTATGAAGACGGTGCGGTCCGGGAAATCGCCGGATTTGCAGCGGTCAGAGAGCCGATTTCGGTCGCCCTCATGCAGGATGTCAGCGGCAGTGCAGAAATTCAGCTGAAGAGAATCCAGGATGAGGCAATCTGGTTTGTGAGTGATTTGAGGCCTGATGACGTGATCGCCATCCTTTCAGTTGCCGATGGGGTACAACCGCTCGGACAGTTCAGCCTTTATCACCTAAAAAGTACGGACAAAATCCGGCAGGTGCGGTCGGGAGGGTTGAGCGCCGTCCTATGAGGGCGTGGGGTTTGCCCTCGAAAAAGCGCTGAAGCTTGAGGACGGGCGCAAGGAGCTGGTCTTTTTTGGCGACGGCGTTGACACCCGAAGCGAGTCGGCTTCCAAGGAGGATACGCTGGAGCTTGCCCGCAGAAGAGATGTCCCTATCGACTCCATTTACTTCCATACTTCTCAGGACCGAAACAGACAGGTTTCTGGCCTATTGCCAGGAATGGGGTCGCCCCCAACACAAGTGCGCCCGGAATGTGGCGCCGACCTTGAATGCGGAAGGAGCCTCTCAATTTTAGCGGCGGCTTGCTTGTCAATGCTTCTCGGGAGGCAAATCTGGGTCCCGCCTTCAAAATGATCATGGAAGAACTGTCGGGCCAATACAGTATCGGCTATTATCCTAAGAACTCAGATCGCAACGGAACGTATCGCCACATGGAGGTGAGAGTAAACAGACCAGGCATGCACGCCCGCACCCGACAGGGTCATTAGCGTTAGGCTTGCCTGAAATCAAAGACGCCACCGATGATCACGAATGCTCCAAAACATAATCGTGAACTCCGTGGCGTTTTTTTAGATTGTGATTCTTCCGTTGCCGCCGGAAATTTCTTGGAGTTGCTCGATCAGGTCCGGCGCGCTCGTGAAACCAAGGATCCGCTCAACCTCGTGACCCGTGGAATCCAAAACTATCAGGGTGGGAAATCCTTTAACTCTGAACCTGGAAGCCAGGCGGGCACCCTGCGGCTGAGTGTCCTGAAAGACTCGCACGAAAACCAGGCTCCGCGAGAACTCGATAAAATCCTTATTGGTATAGACCTCACGGGTCATTCTTCGGCACTGCGGTCACCAGCTGGCCGAAATGTCCAGCAGGATATATTTCTTCTCCTTGGCCGCCCGTTGCAGAGCGTCATCGAAGTTCTTGACCCATGCGATCTGGGCTGTAGCGATCCTCGGCCCCAGGAGCATGAGTGACAGAGCGATCGCCGATAACTTTGTTTTTCTGCGGAATCCAATCATTCAAGCCTCCGGACAATCTCGCTATTTTGGGTAAATCATAGTCGATGGATCAGGAAGCGGGATTGGAATAATCTCCCCTTTTGTCATCTTCTGAAACGAATATTCCGGTTTGTCCGGATTGGCCTTTGTAATGCTATCCGTATTCCCGACAACCAGGATCACGAGCTTGTCTGGGTTCAAATACTTTCGGGCAACCCGCTGGACATCGGCTACCGTTACCGCTTTCACTTTGTCCCGGTACGTATCCCAGAAGTCCGGGGCCCTTCCGGTGAACTCGTCGCTTGCGAAAGTTTCAGCGATTGCCGGAGCGGACGCAAAGTATCGCGGGAAAACTTCGATCGCCTGGTTTTTGACTGTCTGCAGCTCTTCCGAAGAGACCTTCTCATTGCGCATCCGCTGGATTTCGTCGAGAACGATTTGCGCTGCCTGAGCCGCTGTTTCACTTTTGCTCTGGAAAGCTGCCCGGAACTGCCCTTCATAGTAGACGCCAGCCGAGAAGCTCGAACCGGCGGAATACGCGAGCCCTTCGTCTGTACGAACCCTGTTCATTATTCGGGAGGAGAACTCAGAGCCGCCGAGGATTTCGTTCATCATGTCCAGGGCGACCTCGTCAGGATTGCCCCGCATGATCCCGAGGTGTCCGATCGACACGCGTCCCTGATTCACCTCGGGTTTGTCGACCATGTAAACACCCGGCACGGGTTCATATTCAGGCTTTGGGATCTTCGGAACGGCGACACCGGAATTCGCCCAGCCTTCCATCGCCTTTTCCAGCTTCGCCTTCATGTCCGCGGTCTGGAAGTCCCCGGAGATGGCGAGAATCATGTTCCCCGGGTGGTAGTACTTCTTGTGGAAGTTCATGAGGTCTTCCTTTGTGAGGGACGTGATTGAGGCTTTCGTGCTGTGCGCGCTGGTAAAATGTTTCTCTCCACGCATGAGTCGATTCCATTCCCGGATCTCGATCTCATCCGTACGGTCGTTCCGGCGCTCGATCGCCTGGAGGACCTGGCTTTTGTAGAGATCCAGCCGATCCTGCTGGAAGGCAGGATTGCGAAGCATGTCGAAAAAAAGCGCCATTGCTTTATCGGTATCTTTTGTCATGAAGTTGATCGAAGCGCCGCCCGACGTGGGCCCGACGGAATTGGAAATTTCCGCCGCAATGAAGTCGGCCTCTTCATCGAAAGCTTCAGCCTTATAGTGGATCGTTCCTCCGGAACGCAGCTGGCTTGCGGTAGCGGCCGAGAGGCCTTTTTTCCCCTCGGGGTCGAGGTAGATCCCTATCCGGAACATGACCGAAATATTCACAAGCGGTAGGTCGTGATCTTCCACGAAGTATCCCACCACTCCATTGCTGAGCACCTGTCGATAAGCAGCGGCTTTGGGCGGCGTATACTGCAACGGCTTGTATTTGAGCGCACGAGGGTGCGGCGGGATCTGCGTTTTAACGTCGGCTTGGCCGGGAGCTTGTCCGGAAGAAAGCGGATCGGTCGTCAGGCAAAAGGCGAATAAAATCGAAAGGCTCCATATTCTCGGGTGCTGTCGCATCACTCCCCCCCGTTCTGAATTTTGGCCTGCAGCAGCTTGTACAGCGCTTCTATGAAATTCTTTCTTTCCGGAGGCGCGGAAGCCACCTCCGGCTCCACCTTCTTGAGCACAGCTCTGGCCTCGTCCAGCGGCATCTTGGCCAGTGCCTCCCTGAACTGGCGGACCTGGACCTTTTCCTGATCGCTGAGACCTGCCAGAAGCGGATCTTCGTTCGCCGATCCGGCCTTTTGGGTGTAGTACAAGGCGACATTCCGGTTTTCAGGTTTGAAATAGAGATTGGCCACTCTCTGCACGTCTTCTGCCGTGACCGCCGCAATTCGCTTCGGATCCTCATTGAAACTCTGCCAACCTCGATTGCTGTCCGCCACGAGTATCTGCATCATCAGGAACATGCGGTCTTCCAGCCTTCGGTAGTTGTCCGCAGCGAATTGATTTTTGACTTTCTGCAATTCGCGCTCATCCACTTTTGTCTTCTGAAGCTTTTCGATCTCTTTATAGAGCGCCTGCTCAACGACCTCGGGCGTGCTGCCCGGTTTTGCGACGCCGGACAGTGAAAAGTATCCTTCCCATTTCATACCGTTCTGGCCGGCCGAAACATTGTTTGCAATTTTCTGGTCGAGCACGAGCGACTTGTACAGACGGCCGGTTTCGCCGCTCAACAGCGATCCCAAAACGACCAGAGCCGGTTCATTGACATGGCCGTCCGCGACCGAATGGTAGCGGATCTCCACTTCCGGATTTGTTTCGGCATAGGCGACCATTCGCTTTTCCGCCATTTGCTCCACTTCCCGAGTCCTGACGGGAGGCGGTTTTTGCGGATTCCGCCTCAGCCGACCAAAGTAGAGATCGGCCAATTGTTTGGCCTGAGCAGGGTCGAAGTCGCCGACCAAACAAGCTACGATGTTGTTAGGCGCATAATTGAGAGCGAAATAATCCAGGGCTTCCTTCCGGGTAAGCCCCTCCAGGTCGCTAGGCCAGCCTACCGTGGGCCATTCATAGGGCGAAGAGGTCCAGAAGAGCGCATTGAACTCTTCTTCGAACTTGCCAGTGGGAGTGCTGTCGGTACGCATGCGGCGTTCTTCGAAGACGACATCACGCTCGGAATAGAACTCGCGGAAAACGGGATTGAGAAGGCGATCGGACTCCATCCAGAACCAAAGCTCAAGCTTATTCGCAGGGACGTTAATGAAATACATCGTGTAGTCTTCTGTCGTACCGGCATTCATGCTGCTGGCCCCTGCATTTGTGTAGATCTTTTCAAACTCGCTTTGAACGATAAGGCTCTTGCTTTCTTTCTCAACCTCGGCCAGCTGCTGCAAAAGCGCGTTGTGGCGCTTTGTGCGGTTCTTGGGGTCCCTGAGATCGGAGATCTGCCCCAGTCTTAGGCGCTGGATCTGTGTCTGCTCCTCTTTTCGGATTTCGCCTTTTATGGCGTCCATCTGGGCCATGAGTTTAAGGTCTTTCGCTATATCGCGGGTCCCGATGACATGGGTCCCTTTGAACATCATGTGTTCGAACAGATGGGACAAACCGGTTATTCCCGGATGTTCGTTGACCGAGCCCACTTTCGCCAGCCAACCGGCGGCGATGTTGGGATCCCCTTTTTTCGGGATCATCAAAAGTTTAAGCCCGTTTGGAAGTGCGTATTCCTGGACAGGGACCTGCTGTGCCCAGAGCACCGGTGACAGCAAAATCACCCAGAGGACAAAAAGTCGCTTCATGGCATCTCTCCACAATTCAGATAAAGATCCTTCAATCACAGCAGGATACAAAAGGCGGAACAAAACCGATGTCGCATCCAATGCGGACGTATCCGGATCCCGCATCAGGCTCCCACTTTGGTTCCGGCCATACTGGTGACTTTCTCGGTTATTGGAGGGTGTACGGGATCGAGCTTGTCCGGATCCACTCCGAGATCCTTGATGGCCTTCGCGACTTCATGCGCCGGAATCAATCCATCCTGCGACAACGCATGCAGCGCCGCAATAGCGATACTTTCGGCGTCGACTTCGAAAAACCGCCGCAGCGCTTCACGGGTATCGCTTCGCCCAAAGCCGTCGGTTCCAAGCGCAATATAGCGCTGATTCACCCAAGGCCGGATCATATCCGGAACCGTTTTCACGAAATCGGTGGCCGCGATGAAAGGCCCCGGCACATCTTCCAGAGCTTCGATGACATAAGGGACCCGCGGTCTGGATTCGGGATGAAGCCGGTTCCAGCGATCGGCGGAAAGCGCTTCGTCGCGCAAGTGCTGATAGCTGGTGGCACTCCAGACATCGGCAGAAATCTGAAACTTCTCGGCAAGAAGCTGCTGCGCCTTTAAGACGCACTGCATGATCGCCCCGCTGCCAAAGAGCTGAACGTGGTACTTCAATTTTCCAGGCGCCGGGCGGAAAAGATAGAGCCCTCTGACGATCCCTTCCTCTACGCCTTCAGGCATAGGCGGGTGGTCAATGTTTTCGTTATATACCGTGAGGTAATAGAAAACGTCTTCCCCTTTCTCGTACATCCGGTACAACCCGTCTTTCACGATCATTGCCATTTCGAAGGCGAAAGCGGGATCATAGGCAACAACGTTCGGGATCACTGAAAAAAGCACCTGGCTGTGCCCATCCTCATGCTGCAGCCCCTCGCCGTTCAGCGTAGTGCGTCCCGCTGTTGCGCCGATGGCGAAGCCCCGGCCCCGGGCATCGCCGAATGCCCAGAACAGATCTCCGGTTCGCTGAAATCCGAACATCGAATAAAACAAATAAATCGGGATCATGTATTCACCATGCGTGGCGTAGCTTGTGCCGGCGGCGGTAAAACTGGCGGTGCTTCCCGCCTCGGTGATCCCTTCTTCCAATATTTGCCCGTTCTTCGACTCGTTGTACCTGAGAAGCATGCCGGCATCAACGGACTCGTAGAGTTGACCCACGGATGAATAGATTCCGAATTCCCGGAACATCGAATCCATCCCGAAGGTTCGCGCTTCATCCGGAATGATCGGCACAATGCGCCGGCCGATCTCCTTATCGCGCATCAGCGATCGCAGCAGCCGCACGAAAGCCATCGTGGTCGACACCTCGCGACTTTCGCCGGTTCCCGATTTGAACTCGTCGTAGATGGCGGGTGGAGGCAACTGAATCGGTTTTGCACGAACCACGCGTTTGGGGAGGAATCCGCCCAGAGCATGGCGACGTTGCACCAGGTATTGAATTTCGGCGCTCTTTGAACCCGGATGAAAATACGGGAAGTCCTCAAGTTGCCGGTCGGTGATTGGCAGTTCGAGCAGGTTCCGGAAATCGCGCAGCTGATCCAGATTCATTTTCTTCAGCTGATGAGTAACGTTCTTTCCCAAAAACCCCTCGCCCAAAGCCCAGCCCTTGACGGTCTTGGCAAGGATCACGGTCGGTGCCCCCGTGTTCTCCGTGGCCAGCTTGTAGGCGGAGTAGAGCTTTTGGTAATCGTGCCCCCCACGCCGGAGGTTCTCCAGATCCCGGTCACTCAAATGTTCGACCAGTTTTCGGAGCCGCGGATCGGGTCCGAAGAAGTGCTCTCGAATGTAATCCCCCTTTGCGGTAGCGTACTTCTGATAGGCACCGTCAACTGTCTCGTTCATTCTTTCGAGCAACACGCCATCTGTATCCCGGCGAAGCAGGTTGTCCCATTCCCGCCCCCAGATGACCTTGATGACATTCCAGCCGGCGCCGCGGAAAACCATCTCCAGCTCCTGGATGATCTTCCCGTTGCCGCGAACGGGACCGTCCAGCCGCTGCAAATTGCAGTTCACCACAAAAATCAGGTTGTCGAGTTTTTCGCGGGAAGCCAGGAAAAGGGAGCCCAACGCCTCAGGCTCATCACATTCGCCGTCCCCCAGAAAAGACCAGACGCGCGAATTTTCAGTGTTCGCGATGCCACGCGCTTGCAGATAACGGTTGAAGCGCGCCTGGTAAATCGCCGTCAGCGGACCCAACCCCATCGAGACCGTCGGGAATTCCCAGAAATGAGGCATCAAACGCGGATGCGGATACGATGAGAGCCCCGCGCCCGGGACCGCTTCCTGCCGGTAATTGTCCATCTGCGCTTCGCTGATTCGTCCTTCCAGAAAAGCCCTGGCGTAGATGCCCGGAGAAGCGTGTCCCTGGAAGAAAATCTGGTCACCGGCCGTGCCGTTATCTTTGCCGCGAAAGAAGTGGTTGAAACCCACGTCATAAAGAGCAGCCGATGAGGCGTAGGTGGAAATGTGCCCGCCGATGCCGTCGTAATGTTTGTTCGCTCGTGTGACCATCACGACCGAGTTCCAGCGTTCCAGCCGGCGAATTCTCTTTTCCATCTTTTCGTCGCCGGGAAACGCAGGTTCCTGCTCGGGAGGGATGGTGTTGACGTAGGGGGTTTGAACGAGTTCCGGGATGCCGACATTCAGGGCGCGAGCCCGCTGCAGCATGGTGCGGACCAGGAACCGCGCACGATTCGTGCCCCTGTCGCTGATCACAGATTGAAGTGAATCTAACCATTCCTTGGTTTCAGCCGGATCGGTGTCCGGCAGCTGTTGATTTAGAATGAGCAATTGAGTACACCCACCCTTTCTCGTTATCTATTTATGTTACCGAAGGGGATGGGAATCGAAAACAGAAGAAATGATGGAGGATCCCGTAATCCCGCTTCGTCAACGGTGCGGAGCGGAGCTCTTTTTCACGTAGGAGCTAGCAGCCGCTCGCCCCTTTAGAGCCGCCCGATAACAAAGCCGCTATCAGGGAAAACTTCCCTGATTCCGCGGCGGGACCTGATTGCGCAGATATTTACCTAAGTCTATTGGAATCAATCACAAAAACCGGTTTCAGGCTCTGGCGCATTGATTGCATAGCCTCAAATGCCGTGCGGCCATAAATAACCACCCCCCATGGCGGATAAAGAAAGGTTTGTTTGTATTCAATTAGTTTGTATTCAACCACTGGATCAGGAGGATCTATGACAAAAATTCAATTTCGCCGTTCGACACCCGTGTTGTTCGCCGCTTTTGCCTTCATGCTGGCGACCGGCTACTCGCAGGTGCCAAATAACTCGGGGCAAAGCCAGACTCAGGGAAGCGCGATGCAGGCACCGGCTGGCCAGAGGATGGATGTTGAAGGAGTTATCCTGGCTCAGCAGCCCGACAGCATCACCCTGCGCAGCTCGGGTGGAAGCATTTACAACGTAACCCTCGCGTCCAATCTGGAGGTGAAGGAGAGAAAGAGCAATCCATTCCGCGGGGCCAAGAAATACACCAAAGCGGATCTCCTTGCCGGTTTGCAGGTAGAGGTCAAGGGGCGGGCAGACAACTCGGGAGCGATCCTCGCCAGTGAAATCCGTTTCACTAAAGACGACTTCAAAGTGGCGCAAACGATGGACAGCCGAGTGGTTCCCGTTGAAAATCGGCTGTCACAGACCCAAACGCGTCTGAGCGAGACGGAGCAAAACGAACAGCGGCTGTCGGGGCAAATGCAGGAACTCTCCGCAGTTTCGAATGCGGCCAGAGGCGGAGCAAAAGCAGCCCAGGAAACAGCGGACCACGCTATGAACACCGCGACCGATGCCAGGAATCGCGCCGACCATGCGAGAGCCGGCGTTCGGGCCGCCAATGAACGAATCACTTCACTCGACGACTACAGCGTCAAGGACACCACAACGGTCCACTTCAAAGTGGGCAGCGCCACCCTGTCGAAGGAAGATAAGGGTGAACTGGAAAAACTTGCCGAACAGGCTAAGCGAGAGAAGGGATTTCTGATTGAAGTCGCCGGTTTCGCCTCCTCCGATGGCAGCGCCTCCTACAATCGCCAGCTCAGTCAGCAGCGCGCCGACGCAGTGATCCACTACCTGGCCGAGAATTACTCCATACCTATGCGCCGATTCGTCACACCTATGGGCTACGGAGAAAGCCAGCCGGTAGCGGACAATCACAGTCTCGCGGGCCGCAAGGAGAACCGGCGGGTCGAAGTCCGGATACTCGCCAGCAAAGGCCTAATGCCGACCGACGGCGCTATAGAAGGAGAGATCTCCTCGAGCCAACCATAAGCCAAGGAAGAAGACAGAAGCCAGGAGACCGAACCGGATTTTGATTCTTCTGGCTTCTCGCTTCCGGCTCCTGATCGATTTTTTTTGCGCGTATACATGAGGATGACTGATCTCAGATCGTGGAACGCCGTATGGGTCTGTGGCCTTGTCCTGCTGGCCGCAGCGGCTTTTCGAAGCTTGCCCGCGCTCAAGACCGGGGAACGTGCCCTAGCCGCGTCCGATGTTCAGTCTCCCAATACCATTCGCGTCAGCACCAACCTCGTGATGGTTCCGGTGTCTGTCACCGACAGGGCGGGCCGAGCCATCACAAACCTTCGGATGGAGGATTTCCAAGTCTCCGAGGATGGGAATTCCGAAAGGATTTCGTTCATGGCAGAGGCGGGACAGTCCCCGTTGCAGCTTGCGCTGCTTTTCGACCTCTCCGGCAGCGTGAACAACCGTTTCGAATTTGAGCAGCAGGCGGCCACCCGTTTTCTTCAAAAGGTCTGGAAATCAGGTGATGCGGTCACCATTATCTCATTCAGCGAGGAACCGCACGTGCGGCTCCGAAATTCAACGTCTCTCGCTGAGGCTTTGCAGGACCTTTTGAAGCTGGAGCCGACCGAGAGCGCGACTGCATTTTATGATTCAGTCGTGATGTCGGCCAGGCTGCTGCGCGAATCCGCGCCCCCGGAGACCCGTCGGTCAGAAATCGTGCTTTCGGATGGAGAGGACAACCGGAGCGAAAGCACCATCGTCGACGCGCTCAGGGAGGTGCAGCGCTCCGACACGATCTTTTATTCGATCAATCCCGGCGGAAGCTCAATCCGGCTGAATGAGATCAGCTTGAAAGGCCAGCAGGACCTCGTATCCCTTGCGAATGAGACCGGCGGAACCGCATTCGTATCGGACCACGCCAGCGATTTGGATGAGATATTCGCCCGAATCGCCACAGAGCTCCGGGCCCAGTATCTCTGCAGCTACTATTCGTCGAATCCGCTCCTGGATGGGAAATTCAGGCATATTGTTGTCTCGATCCCGAAAAGACCGGACTTGCGCGTCCGCGCCCGCCAGGGGTATTACGCAATTCAGAAGTAGCCTTCAGCGTTCAGCTCTCAGGGTCCAGGTATTGAGTTGCCGATCTCCGGCAGCTGATGGCTCTTTTTCGTTGTGCTTTTCCGTCCGGGCGGTAGTATGAGAATGCCATGGTCGCACGACGATTCAAAACCGCATTCATCTTAGGGGCAGGGCTTGGCACGAGGCTCCATCCGCTGACAGAGAATTGCCCGAAACCGCTCCTGCCCCTGGGTGGACGGCCGGTTATCACCTACGCTATGGATCACCTCCTGAGCGTCGGGGTGCAGAGGTTCATCGTGAACACCCACCACTGTCCCGAGGCCTACCTGCAGAGTTTCCCCGACAGGCAGTGGCGGGGCGCACGCATCATATTCCGGCATGAACCGGTTCTTCTGGACACGGCGGGAGGTTTGAAGAACGTCGAGGATCTTCTTCGAGATGACCAATCGATCCTCTGCTACAACGGAGACACGCTCGCACGCTTCCCGCTGCAACCGCTTGTGGATTTTCACGAGCAGAGAAAGCCGGAGGCCACGCTGGTCTTGCGCGGCAACGGGCCCCTTTTGAACGTAAACATCAACGAGAGGGGTGAGATCTGCGATATTCGGAATACGCTCCACAACCCCGGAGTGCAACGCTGCCTGTTCACCGGCATCTACGCGATAGAAAAAACCATTCTCCGGCATATCGAACCCGGCAAAATCGAGAGTATTGCCGCTACCTTCACTCAAAGAATTGCCGATGAGCCGGGCACGGTGATGGGCATCGTAATTGATGAGGGCGGTTGGCATGATATCGGCTCCATTGAAGAATACGAACGCCTGAAAGTTCAGCCAGATGTCCTGGAGGGGCGGTGAAATCACGGGAAGCGATCATTGCTTTCGCGCGGGAATCTCTGGGGCTTTCACCGGACCTCAACGTGGAGCTTTTCCCATTTGAAGGAAGGGGCTCTGACCGGACCTACTACCGTCTTTTGTGGGGCACCGGCAATTCGGCCATTCTGGTCCACTACAAGCCAGACCGTATTGAAAACACCTACTATGCCGACATCGCCAGATTCCTGCTTGATATCGACATTCCCGTCCCCGAGATATTCCGTCATGATCCCGACGGCGGCTTCGTCTTGATGGAAGATCTGGGAGACATCGACCTCTGGTCCCTCAGAAACGAATCATGGGAAGTGCGCAGATGCCTTTACCAAAAAGCCCTGAGAATTGTTCACAAACTGCATTCCCTCCCCAAATGCCAATTCCCTTTTGACCGTGTGAGGCTGACCGAGGCGTTCGGGCCGATTCTATACCGGTGGGAGCGGGACTATTTCAAAGAGAACTTTATCGCCGGCCTCTGCCGAATTGATCTTGAACCCGGCGACAGCGTGCGTCTCGAAATCGAACTGTCAGCCCTGGCCGAAAGATTGTCGAGCGGCAGACAGAGCCTCGTACACAGGGACCTGCAATCGCAGAACGTGATGATATTCCGTGAAGAGCCCTTTCTGATCGATTTCCAGGGAATGCGCTTCGGAACCCGCTTCTATGATTTGGGGTCCATTCTTTGTGATCCGTATGTGAGCTTTTCCGCAGACGAGCGCAACGAACTGCTCCGCTATTATTATGACCTTGCGCAGGACAATACCGGCTGGAGTGGATTCCAGATCGCTTTCTGGGAGGCTTCGGCACAGCGCATGATGCAGGCATTGGGCGCTTACGGCTTTCTCGGAATCACAAAAGGATTGAAGAATTATCTGGACCATGTTCCGGGCGGGATTCGGAACCTCCGCGCAGCGGCTGAGAATGTTGTCTCGCTCCCTATTTTGCGGGAGGTATGCGTCAGATGCGAAGAAGCCATGCGGAATTCGAGATTATCGATTCGGGATTCGCGATTGGTATAATGATCGGGCGGTACGAAGAGCGGGCACCCTGCCTCAGCTCCAACCTATGCGAATTTAATTGAATCAAAGAGGTGCCGATGAACACCAGACGGTTCTGGATCGTTTTGGGGCTTTTCCTCTATGCCATTCTGACTTCAGCGCAGGAGCAGGCGCAGGTTCAAAGCTTTTCTCCCCAGGGCACAGTGAAGAGTGTCCGACAGGTTCGGGTGCGTTTTTCCGAGCCAATGGTTGCCTTCGGCAATCCTTCAGCTGTGTCCCCTTTCAACGTCACTTGCCCGGAAAAAGGCACAGGACGCTGGGTGGACGCCGAGAACTGGGCCTATGATTTTGACCGGGACCTGCCTGCGGGGATCCGCTGCGAGTTCACCCTGCGGGATGATCTCAAGAGTCTCAGCGGGAACGCCCTTGCCGGACAGCGCCGCTTTCAACTTTCCAGCGGCGGCCCCTCGATCGATCGATCAACTCCTTTTCAGGGCACTGAATCCATCAGCGACGACCAGATCTTTGTTCTTGAACTCAACGGTCCCGCGCTGGAGTCATCGATCCTGTCCAACGCGTACTTCTCAGTGCAGGGCATCTCCGAAAGGGTCGGGATCCGGATCGTCACGGGAAAAGAGCGAGAAGCGATATTGGATACGCAGTATCCAAAGCATTACCCTGGGAAGCGTCCGGAAAACCTCATTTTGATTCAGGCGAAACAGAGATTCCCGGCGCGATCCCAGGTCAACCTGGTTTGGGGGAAAGGTATATTAACCCCCGGCGGGATTGCCACAGATCAGGACCAGGTGCTCTCCTTTAAAACTACGCTTCCTTTCGCCGCAACCTTTCACTGCCAAAGGGAGAATGCCAAGGCACAATGCGTGCCGGTCAACGCGATGCGTCTCTCGTTTACTGCCGACGTGCCCTGGCGGACGGCGAAAAACATCGTCCTGAAAGGACCCGGCGGCAGAATCTGGCATCCGCAAGGGGAGACCGAAGAGGAAGATTCGTCCAAAAGCAGCGATCAGGCGGTCATGGGAATTACGTTCAAACCGCCTTTCCCGGAAAAGTCGACGCTTACCATCGAGATCCCGGCAGAGATAGAGGATGAGTCCGGGCACAAGCTCACAAATGCGTCCAACTTCCCTTTAACCGTTCGAACGGATGACTATCCTCCGCTGGCAAAGTTCGCGGCAGATTTTGGGATTCTCGAACTAAAGTCCGATCCCGCCTTGCCCGTAACCTTGAGAAATATCGAACCGGAGTTGGCCGGTAAAATTTTTGAAGCTCACGAAGGGGAGGACGACTTTGACCCGATTCCCGTTACGCCGACAATGCGACTTGGCCGGGTTGACAATTCGGGATCAATGTCCGGCAGCCTGAGCGGCAGGATTCTTCGTGTCTCGCCGGACAAAGCGAACCAGATGCTGGCGTGGATACGCAAGATCTCCAACCGCGAATACCAGGACCGGAGCAATTCGATTTTTGGCCCCCTCACGGCGCCGAAGGCGAAGTCTTTCAAGCTTCCAAAGCCCAACGGAGGCAAACCGTTTGAAGTGGTTGGAATTCCGCTCAAGGAACCCGGCTTCTATGTCGTGGAAATCGAGAGCGAAATTCTGGGCGCTGCCCTGCTCGGCATTCCCAAACCCATGTATGTTCCCACGACCGTCCTGGTCACAAATCTTTCCGTTCACCTGAAGTGGGGGCTCGAGTCGTCCTTAATCTGGGTTACCACGCTCGATAAAGCCGAACCAGTGAAGCAGGCGAAACTCGAGGTGCGTGATTGCAGGGGAAAACTGCTGTGGCAGGGAGCCACGGACGGCGACGGAACCGCGCGCGTCAGCGCTCTGCCCGAAGAGCGGGATCTTCCCCTGTGCCCGGGAACAAGTTTTGGCAGCGGCGGGCTGCTCGCGACGGCGCAACTGAACGAGGACATGGCTTTCGTGCACAGCAGCTGGAACGAAGGGATCGAGAATTGGAGATACGGCGTTCCAACCGGATGGCAACCGGATCTGCGGGCGGTCCACACAATCTTGGATCGCAGCCTTCTCCGCGCGGGCGAAACCGTCCACATGAAACATATCCTGCGGCGAAAAAACCTCGCGGGTTTCGCATTCGAGTCTCCGGGGAAGGGATTCCAAACCGCTGTGATCCAGCACCTCGGCAGTGACCAGACATACGAATTCCCCCTGAACTGGGACGCCGCGGGGATTGCGGAAACAACCTGGAGCATCCCGAAGGAAGCCAGGCTTGGCGAATATCAAATTTCCCTTCAAACCCTGCCTGAAAAGGATCGAGACGGACGAAGGCGTTATAACGATCTTGCTTCGCGGGGGCAAATGTCCGGCAGTTTCCGCATCGAGGAATTCCGTGTCCCTTCGATGCGGGCCATTATTCGCCCCCCTGCAGGGCAGGTCGTCAGCCCGTCAACTATTCCCATAGATTTGACGGTTAGCTATCTGAGCGGAGGAGGCGCATCCAATCTGCCCGTTAAATTTCGTTACGTTTTAAAACCGCATTATTCAGGAGGATTCGAGGGTTTTGATAACTACACGTTTTCCAATGGAGCGGTGAAAGAAGGTTTATCTCGTGACAATTTCGAAGAGGAAGAAAACCAAAGCGAAAGTGTGCTGAAGAGCAGCGAGTTGACTCTGGACAAATCCGGATCCGCTCGTACGGCGATCTCCGGATTGCCCGTCATCGATACTCCAATGCAGATCGTTGCGGAACTGGAATTCCGCGATGCTAACGGAGAGGTCCAGACCGCGTCCTCCTCCATCCCCCTGTGGCCCGCTGGTAGGTTGATCGGCATTCAACCCGACTCCTGGATGTCCAAGGATTCCTTCCGATTCAAAGTCGCCGTGCTGGATTTGAATCGAAAACCTGTGGCAAACGCGCCGGTCAACGTCAGCCTGTTTCAGCGCAAGCGGTATTCCCATCGAAAGAGACTCGTGGGCGGATTCTATGCGTATGAAAACTATAGCGAAGTGAAACGCCTGGGTTCTGTTTGCGATGGAAAGACGGATAACAAGGGTTTGTTGACGTGTGCGAAACCGGCCACCGTTTCCGGAGAACTGATCCTCCAGGCGTCCACAAAAGATGAGGCGGGGCGGCAGGCTGTCGCCAACCGATCGATCTGGATTGCAGGCGATAACGACTGGTGGTTCGCCGCGCGGGATGACGATCGAATCGATCTGCTGCCGGAGAAGAAACATTATGAGCCGGGCCAAAAAGCAAGGTTCCAATTGCGTATGCCTTTCCGCAAAGCGACGGCTCTCGTCACCATCGAAAGGGAAGGGGTCGGGGACGTCTATGTCAAGGAAATATCCGGTAAGGAACCGGTGATAGAAATTCCAGTCAAGGGAAGCTACGCGCCCAATGTCTTTGTTTCCGTTTTGGTAGTGCGGGGTCGCGTGAGCAATACACAGCCAACCGCGACCGTCGACCTGGGCCGGCCAGCCTATAAGATGGGGATTTCCGAAATCAACGTCGGCTGGAAGGCCCACGAACTCAAGGTCAACGTCTCCACGGACCGCCCACAATACATGGTTCGGGAAAAGGCCAAAGTGCAGATTGCGGTAACAACTCCAGAAGGGGCGCCTCCGCCGAAAAGCGCTGAGGTTGCGGTCGCGGCTGTGGATGAAGGATTGCTGGAACTCAAGCCGAACAACAGCTGGCAGGTGCTGGACGCAATGATGGGAAGACGCGCCTATAGCGTCCAGACCTCAACAGCGCAGATGCACGTTATCGGCAAAAGGCATTTCGGCTTGAAAGCCCTGCCGCAAGGGGGAGGAGGAGGCAGCCAGATAACGCGCGAACTCTTCGACACGCTGCTTCTCTGGAAAGGGCGCGTGCCTCTCGACGATAAAGGGCTGGCCACCGTGGAAGTCCCCATCAACGACTCCATTACCAGCTTTCGAATTGTGGCAGTTGCAACCGCAGGCGTGGACCGTTTCGGCACGGGATCGACAAGCATCCGGTCGACTCGGGATTTGATTCTTCTTTCCGGCATCCCACCCGTGGTGCGCCAGGGTGACAGGTTCCGGTCGACTTTCACCCTGAGGAACACGACCGAACGTGCGCTCAATGTCCGCGTCATTACAAACGTCTCCGGAATCCCGCAACCGCTCGAGCCGCAGACCATTCCCCTCGGGTCGGGCGAATCCAAGAATATCTTCTGGGATCTCACGGCGCCTGCCGGAGTCGATTCGCTGAGATACCAGGTCGAGGCAAGCGCCGAAGGCGGAGTCAGCGACCGACTGTCGGTGACCCAGAGGATTGCCCCAGCGGTGCCGGTGCGCACCTTTCAGGCAACACTCACTCAGGTTTCCGGAGATTACCGCCTTGATGTCGAGCGCCCCAAAGATGCGCTTCCGGGCAGTGGCGGAATCGACGTCGCCCTAAAACCCAGACTTGTCGAGGGGATGACCGGGGTTTCAGACTACATGAGCCGGTACCCCTACACTTGTCTAGAACAGGTTGTTTCAAAAGCCGTCGCGCAGCGCGACAAAGCGCAGTGGAGCCGGATTGCAGCCGAGATGCCCGCCCACATGGATTCGGAAGGCCTGCTGAAATATTTCCCGGTCATGAACAAGGGCAGCGATGTCCTCACTTCCTATGTTTTGTCCCTATCGGGGCATGCCGGTTTTGAAATCCCCGCCCAGATCAAAGGGCGGCTGATCGCCGGATTACGCGGCTTTGTTGAAGGAAGAATCGTCCGCTACTCCGCCCTGCCCACCGTCGACCTGTCGGTGCGAAAGCTGTCGGCCGTCGAAGCTCTTTCCACCGCAGAGCCGGTGGATGCGGACCTGCTCTCTTCAATCACAATCGAACCCAATCTGTGGCCGACATCGGCACTGATTGACTGGCTCGAAATTCTTCCGAAAGTCCCGGCCCTTCGCAATCGCGATTCCAGGCAGCGCGAAGCGGAGCAAATCCTGAGAGCGCGTCTGAATTTTCAGGGAACCACCATGAATTTCTCGACCGAGAGAGGCGATTGTCTGTGGTGGCTGATGATCTCTCCGGATGAAAATGCGGTCCGGCTCATCCTGAATGTGCTGGATTCCCCCGATTGGAAATCGGACATCCCCAGGTTGGTTCGCGGCGCCCTGGCCAGGCAGAAAAGGGGACATTGGGACACCACGGTGGCCAATGCATGGGGAGTGCTGGCGATGGACAAGTTCTCGAATCGGTTCGAGCAGGTTCCCGTCACCGGGTCCAGTTCCATTTCTCTGGCGGGTTCCAGCCAGAATCTGAACTGGTCCGAATTCTCGCAAGGCAAAACGTTCTCATTCCCATGGCCACCCCAGCCATCCACACTGGCGCTCCATATGTCCGGAACCGGTCGGCCTTGGGCAACCGTCCGGAGCCTCGCCGCGATACCGCTCAAAGAGCCTCTCTCGAGCGGGTTCAAGATCAAGAAGACAATGACACCCGTTGAACAAAGGGAGCGAGGCGGTTGGAGCCGGGGGGACCTCATGCGCGTCCGTTTGGAAGTGGAGGCCCAATCCGACATGACATGGGTCGTGGTCACGGATCCGATCCCGGCGGGAAGCACGATTCTTGGAAGCGGCCTGGGACGCGACTCGCAACTGGCTACGCGCGGAGAAAAACAGGAGGGGTGGGTTTGGCCAGCATTCGAGGAGCGTTCGTTTGAAGCCTTCCGCGCTTATTACGAATTTGTGCCCAAGGGGACGTGGACCATTGAATATACCGTGCGACTGAACAACGAGGGGACAATGAATTTGCCTCCCTCGAGGGTCGAGGCTATGTATTCGCCCGAAATGTTCGGCGAACTGCCGAACCAACCCGTCCGGATACAATGATTCGCGCGAATCAGGGATAATCGGCGGTTGCATGCTTTTATGGCATTTAAAAGAGCTTTGAAAGGAAGCGTCCTTATCCTTGCCTCTGTTGCACTACTGGGCAGCTGCTATTTTTTTCTTCTCCAACCGCGGTCGGGAATCCCTCCTTACCAAAAGGTGCGGGCCGGCTACATCAAATCTGAAGGAATTCTTCTCGACCGCAACGGCGAACTCATCCATGAGCTGCGCATCCATAGACAAGGCCGGCGGCTTGACTGGACAGCGTTGCGCGATATCTCCCCCGCGCTGCAGTCTGCAATTTTGACCGCTGAAGACCGACGATTCTATCATCACCGGGGAGTGGACTGGGTTTCAGCGGGCGCCGCTTTCCTGGAGGTGGTTTCTCCATCCAGGACTCGAGGCGCCAGCACGATTACAATGCAGCTGGCTGCATTGTGTGATGAAACTCTCCGCTCCACCCAGCCCCGCCGCTCGCTCTTCCAGAAACTAAAACAGGTGCGGGCGGCGTGGTGCTACGAAAGGTCCTGGTCCAAAGCGGAGATCCTGGAAGCCTATCTCAATCTGGTCACCTTTCGTGGCGAACTCCAGGGCGTTGCGGCCGCAGCGCGAGGCCTGTTCTCCAAGGAACCTCAGGGTTTGAATCATGTCGAAGCGGTGATTCTCGCGGCGTTAGTGCGCTCCCCCAATGCCGGCCTTGAGGCCGTCATTTCGAGAGCAAACACACTGGCAGGGGCGATGAATCTCAAATTAAAGCAGCCAGAAATTGAAACGGCGGTTAAAGAGATCTTTGCAAGGCCCTATTACGTTCGTCCTCAAATGGCTCTGGCGCCTCATGTCGCCCTTCAGCTCTTCGCAGCGGGGGGAGCGCGCGGCGATACGCCCGCAACGATTTCCTGCACTCTGGACGGCAGATTGCAGGCCTTTGCGGCCGAGGCGCTCGAGCGCCACGTCCTCTCGGCCCAATCCCGGAACATGCACGATGGTTCCGTGCTTGTGGCCGAGAACAGGTCGGGAGATGTTTTGGCCTACGTGGGGAATACGGGCGAGCGGGCCAGCGCCCGATATGTGGACGGCATCCGGGCGATGAGGCAGGCTGGCTCCACCTTGAAGCCATTCGTTTATGCTCTCGCGTTCGATGCGCACATCCTCACTCCGGCATCTTTGATGGACGACAGCCCTCTCGATATCCCCGTGGCTGGAGGCGTGTACAGGCCCAGGAACTACGATAACCGGTTCCACGGAACGGTGACGGCAAGAATCGCCCTGGCTTCCTCCCTGAACGTACCGGCGGTCAAGGCCTTGAACTTGGTTGGAGTGGATGCTTTCGTCGACAGCCTGCACCGGCTCGGGTTCGAGGATATCAGGATTGCGGAATTTTACGGCCCTTCCCTGGCTCTGGGTTCCGCAGACGTCTCCCTGTGGGATCTTGTAAACGCCTATCGAGCTATCGCGAATGGCGGTATTTGGAGCCCGCTACGGCTCATCCCAGGCGAATCGACCAGACCCGGCAACCGAGTTGTGTCCGCCGAATCCGCATTTCTGATCTCCGATATCCTCTCGGACCGGGAGAGCCGCAGCCGGACCTTCGATTTGGAAAGCCCTCTGTCCACGCGCTTCTGGACTGCGGTCAAAACCGGGACGAGCAAGGACATGCGCGACAACTGGTGCGTGGGTTTTTCGGACCGCTACACCGTGGGCGTCTGGGCCGGCAATTTTTCAGGCGAGCCGATGTGGAATGTCAGCGGGGTCACAGGCGCGGCTCCTGCATGGATCGAAATTATGAATCAACTGCACCGCCAGGAGTTGAGCCGGAAACCCCAGCCGCCCGCCGGCCTGGTGCAGAGGAGAGTCGAGATCCCAAGCATTTTTCAATCAAAGCAAGAATGGTTTATCCGCGGGACAGAGACGCTGCTCGTGCAGGATGCCGCAAGTGGGATCGTTCCGAAGATTGCTTATCCCACCTCAGGGACTGTGGTCGCTTTGGATCCGGACATCCCGCCGGAGGATCAGAAAATGTTTTTTGAAGCAAAGCCCGAGGGGAACAGCCTTAAATGGATTTTGGATGGGGAGAACTTTGGCGCAGCCGCCGCCTTGATTCCATGGCCCCCCCGAAAAGGCCGGCATGTTTTAACGTTGCGGGACCATTCCGGGAAGGAGTTGGACTCCGTCACTTTCGAGGTCCGGGGGAATTGAAAGACATGAACCACGAAAAACACGAAACGATACCAAACAAACTGATCATTTTATTTTTGTGTGTTTCGTGCGTCTCATGGTTCAGAGGTTTCTCCGCCCAAACAGCAAGGACCACGCCGGCGGTTCGGCAGGTTGACCACATACTCGTAGAGTCAAGCGATCCGAAGGCTCTCTTTTCCTTTTTCACCGAATCTCTTCAGTTCCCGGTGGCCTGGCCGGTTTCCGAAAACCGGGGGTATGTCAGCGGAGGGGTCGGTGCGGGAAACGTGAATCT
>Ga0326728_10009126_pt1 | contig 24055 bp, 22 predicted proteins | sample MB3enrmetagenome_FD_207602 | JGI IMG/M metagenome (GOLD analysis project Ga0326728, IMG submission 207602) | Lab enriched peat soil microbial communities from McLean, Ithaca, NY, United States - MB31MN | ecosystem: Environmental > Terrestrial > Soil > Wetlands > Peat | place: USA: New York... | reverse complement strand
TTGCTCCGGTAACAGACCGTGGATATATCACGGGAATGGGAGTTTCATGTAGCAGAGAAGATCAAGACGGTTTTGGGGTCGTACTATAACTGGGGAAGAAGTCATTGCCAGAGTCTAGTGAGATAGCGTTGTATTTATACTGGCGCCCGTCCATATGCAGATTGCAAGCATCCCTATCACAATAAAGACGACCACCGTTCTCATATCAGCTCTCATGAGTGACAATGCTGTGGGTTCAACGAATTAATTTTAGCTATCGGAAGAGATACGCATCGGAATAACAAAAGATAATGTACACAAGAGACGAGAATTAACCGCAAAACGAGGCGAAATAGTGAGATATCTGGTTGCCGGCCTAGGAAGCATTGGGAGACGCCACCTGACAAATATCAAAAAGGTCGATCCCCAGGCCACTATCACGATATGGCATACGCATACAAAAAAAGATGAAATAAAAGACCAAAAAGCAAATGGTGACCGTATTGTCTATTCGTTTGAAGAAGCTGTTCACCCAAAACCGGATATTGCGTTTATCACCACCCCTTCCTCGACACATATCGGCATGGCAAAAAAGCTCGTAGAGAAAAAGATCGACCTGTTTATCGAAAAACCCCTTTCAATCGACATGGCCGGAGTCGATGAGCTCCTAGCACTGGCAAACAAGAATGATACCAAGATCATGGTCGGTTACAACTTCCGGTTCCACCATCCTCTCCAGCTCATGAAGGAATGCATCGACAAAAGAAAAATTGGCAGAATTATCAGCATCCACGCAGAAGTCGGTCAATACCTCCCGGAATGGCGCCCGGGAACGGATTACCGGAAATCGGTGAGCGCAAACCGGAACCTCGGTGGGGGTGCAATCCTTGAACTCAGTCACGAACTTGATTACGTCCGGTGGTTCGCTGGTGAAGTGACATCGGTTACCGCAGTTGCCGACCATATCAGTGATCTAGAAATGGATGTCGAGGATGCCGCTGAGATCATCCTCCGGTTTGCAAATGGGGCGTTGGGAAGCGTTCACCTTGATATGATCCAGCGATTATCCACTCGGCAATGCCGGGTGATTGGCTCCGAAGGGACGATTGTCTGGGATGGCAACACCGATTCGGTCATGCTCTATACTGCAGCTAGCAAGGCATGGTCTGAGGTTCATCCCGCACAAAAGGTGGATAGGAATGAGATGTATATCGGGGAACTGCAGCATATGATCCATTGCGTCAAAGAACGTCGCGCACCTGATATCACCGGGGAAGACGGAAGACGCGTGCTCGAGATCGCCCTCGCATCATTGCAGTCTTCAAAGGAACAGAGGTGCATCCACCTATGACGAACAAAGCAATCGGATTCATTTTTGCACGCGGCGGCTCAAAAGGTGTCCCGCGGAAAAATATCCGCCCGCTTGCCGGAAAACCCCTGATTACCTATTCAATTGAGGCAGCACTCCAGAGCAAATATATCCACCGTGTCGTTGTCTCGACCGATGATAAAGAAATTGCAGACGTCTCAATCCGCTATGGCGCGGACGTCCCGTTCATGAGGCCTGCCGAACTTGCCACTGACACGGCCTCAGAATGGCTTGCGTGGCGGCATGCGATTGCCGAAGTAAAAAAACAGGAGCAGTTTGATATTTTTGTCAGCATTCCGGCAACCTCCCCCCTGAGATCCACGGTTGATATCGATGCGTGCGTCGAAAAGCTGCTGGAAACTGAGTGCGACATCGTTATCACCGTGAAAAAAGCGGAGAGGAACCCGTATTTCAACATGGTGAAGGTGGACGAGAAGGGATATGCAAGCATCGTCATCATGTCGGCAGACGGTGTTCCGAAACGGCGCCAGGATGTGCCTCAGGTGTTTGATGTCACAACAGTTGCCTATGCCGCGAGGCCGGATTTCGTCATGAACTCAGGCGGCTTAATTGAAGGAAAAGTCCAAGTTGTGGAAGTTCCGGGCGAACGTGCAGTCGACATTGATACTGAGCTGGATTTTACCATAGCTGAATGCCTCATGAAACACAGAAAAACTCAGGTGAAATGATGAAACGGACAAAAGAACTGATGGACTTGAAAGACCGGGTGGCAATCGTCACCGGTGGGGCAGGACACATTGGGTCGGCAATCTGCGATACCTATGCAGAGCACGGCAGTCGGATCGCGGTAATCGATTTTAACGAAGAGCTCTGTGAGATACGATGCGAAGAGATCACTAAGGAATACGGTATTGACACATTACCCATTGTCATGGACCTGACAGATGAGAAGAAACTCAGAAAAGTTCCTCAAACGGTCACAAAAAAATTCGGTTCGATCGATATCTTGGTAAACTGTGCGATGCTCGTTGAACGTGAGCCCCTGAAAGGATGGTGCAAGGAATTTGAGAAACAGAACTCAGACACCTGGCGCCGCGAACTGGAGATCAACCTTACGGTTCCCTTCATCCTCACTCAGGTCTGCACAAAAGCCTTGGTCGCTTCGTGTCATGGGTCAGTGATCAACATTGGTTCAATCTACGGGATTAACGGTCCTGACATGCGGCTCTATGAGGGGACGCCGATGGGCAACTCCGCGTCCTATGCCGCAAGCAAAGGCGGTCTCATCCAGCTGACCCGGTGGCTGGCAGCCATCCTTGCCCCGAAAGTGCGGGCCAATGCGATCACGCTGGGGGGGGTCGAGCGTGGACAGCCGGAGTCGTTCCAAACCAGGTATGTATACAAAACCCCGATGCAGCGGATGGCGCGGGAAGAGGATGTCAAAGGCGCCGCGCTATTCCTTGCAAGCGACATGTCAGCGTACATGACCGGCCACAACCTTGTGATTGACGGCGGTTTTTCCATCTGGTAATTCCGGCCTGTGCCACCTGAGCGTGCCTAGATTAAGGGTACGCAAATCCTATATTTTATCACGAAGATAGAAATACAAGAATACGCATTTTGCGGTACATAACGGTGTTTTTATGGCAAATGTTCGCGCAGGCAAGATCCGAATCGGTACGGGTGAGCCGTGTTTTATCATCGCTGAGGCCGGGGTAAACCATAACGGTGATATCAACCTTGCAAAACAACTGATCGATGTCGCAAGCGAGGCAGGCGCCAATGCAGTAAAATTCCAGACCTTTATCGCGGAAAATGTCGTGACCTGTGCCGCTGAGAAGGCAGCATACCAGATAGTTACGACCGGGAAAGAAGAGTCCCAGTACGCGATGATAAAAAAACTCGAACTCTCATTTGCTGACTTTGAGGAACTTAAAAAATACGCTGACAAGAAAAAGATCCTGTTTTTGTCCACGGCGGCAGACAAACAGTGCGCGGATTTTCTGTACCATCTTGGTATGCCAGTCTTCAAGATCTCCTCAGGTGAGGTAACCAACTATCCGTTGCTCAACCACCTAGCTTCACTGAAAAAGCCTATCATCCTCTCCACCGGGATGTCCACCTTGGGTGAGATCGAAGAAGCGCTCCGGATCCTTGAATCCAAGGGCCCTAAAGAGATCATCCTCCTTCACTGCATCACCAGTTACCCTGCACGAATCGAGGAGGCAAACCTAAGGGTCATCGAGACGCTCCGGTCGGCATTCAAGTATCCCGTCGGGTTCTCTGATCACACGGAAGGCATCGTCACCTCCCTTGCCGCGGTGGCTCTGGGCGCGTGCGTCATCGAGAAACACTTCACCCTTGATAAATCCCTACCGGGGCCGGACCACAGTGCATCGCTTGATCCAGCTGAGCTGAAAGATCTGGTAAAAAGCATCCGCCTCATCGAATCGGCAATGGGCACAGGCGAAAGGAAATTATCCGCTGCAGAGGCCGAGATCAAACGCGCTGCCCGGAGGAGCATCATCGCTGCACGGGATATCCCGAAAGGTGCGGTTCTTAGCGAAGAGATGCTTATACTGAAACGACCGGGGACCGGGCTGCACCCGGACTTTCTGCCCTTTGTCATAAATGCCAAGGCAAAATCAGCCATCAAAAAAGATCAGCTCATCAGGCTCAGCGACCTTGATTTCAGCAGCCAGCTATAAAGGAGAATACCAGATGTCATGGAATACCGACTGGGAAGAAATTTTTGAGAGAAACGAATGGGGTAAATATCCTCCAGAAGATCTGATCCGGTTTGTTGCGAGGAATTATTACAAGGCCAAGGACCGAAGCCAAGTCAGGTTCCTCGAAGTCGGCTGCGGGCCTGGGGCAAACGTCTGGTATATAGCGCGAGAAGGGTTCTCGGCATATGGGATTGATGGGAGCAGCGTGGCAATAGAGCGGGCAAAGCAGCGCTTTGAAAAAGAGCACCTCAAGGGCACCTTTGCAATCGGCGATATCACCACTCTTCCTTATGAAAACTCTTTTTTCGATGCCGTCATCGACATCGAGTGCATCTATACAAACTCCCTTGAGGATACCAAAAAGGTCTTCAGCGAGATCATAAGAGTCCTCAAACCCGGAGGAAAATTCTACAGCAAAGCGTTCATGGTCGGGACAACCGGGGAAGGCAAAACATCAGAATGGACCGGTGAGCCAAATACTTTCCGGAATATTAAGGAAGGTCCCCTGAGCAACTTTGCCGGAACTCAGCGTTTCCTCTCGGAAGAAGAGATCTATAAGATCTACTCCTCATTCAACATTGATAGCATCGACTATGTCATCCGGAGTGACAACAACCGAAAGATTGAGGTTAGGGAATTTCTGATCTGTTGCAGCAGGAAGAGTTAGCAGGGGCCTTGATGGAACTCGGGGGATTTTTCGAACTACCAGAATATCCGTGCTGTGACAAGAAGCGCTCAGCATTTTCCTGGCTTACCGCCTTGGACAAAGGGACGGCAGTCTTTGTCAATGACGGCAGGACCGCAATCAAGGCGGTTCTGGAAAATGTCCAGAAAAAATATCGGAAGGAGAGCCATATCCCCACGTATCTTTGCAATGCCATTCTCCAACCGTTCGAAGAGCTCAACCTTCCGGTGACGTTCTATTCCCACGAGCACCCGCTGAAACCCCGGCTCAACGGCACAATCCGGAACGCAATTATCCTGCTCATCGATTATTTCGGCGCAGAACCCATTCCGAATGAAACGATTAGGGAGTATTTGGATCAGGACAATATCGTCATCGTTGATAATACGCATTCGCTCTTTAATCTCGGCCGGTATACGATCAAAGATGAAAACTATTTCCTGATCGCCAGTCTCAGGAAGATGTTCCCGATCCCTGACGGGGGCATTGTGTATCATAATAGGAATACGTTCGAAATTCAATACGTTCTAGACGACACCCCCCATCCAATGCTCGAGGCAATGATCCTCAAAAGAATGTATCTCGAGTGCGAAAGCAAGCAAATGAAGGAACATTTCCTGAGAATCTACCGCAGCTATGATGCCGGGAAATTTGAGCGTGAGATCACGCTCAGGGACATCCCGTTCATCTCGCGGGAAATGATGAAAAGGATTGATATCGCACATCTGATACAGAAAAGAAAAGTAAACTTGGACTACTGTTACCGGCACATCACGCAAAAGGACATCTTCCTCTTTCATCTCAAAGAGATTCATTCGCCATTCATTGTTCCTCTCATCTTCAAGGACAGGAAACAGAGAGATGAAGTGCGGAAGGTACTGATTAAAAATTCCATCTACCCGCCGGTGCACTGGGACATCACAAACATTATTCCGGAGAAGTTTGCGTACGAACATGAACTATCAAGGAAGATCCTCTCGATACCCATTGACCAGCGATACAGCGAAACGGATATGGCAGCGGTCGTTTCAGTTCTGGATAAGGTGATCTCGTGAAAAAAGTCGTTTACGTCTCAGGAGCAAGGTCAGATTACTCGCTGATGAAACGAGCCCTGAAGATGCTCCAGCCGAAAGTGGATTTGACCGTCATTGCGACCTGCATGCACTTAAGCCCGAAGTTCGGGAACACCATCCACGAAATCGAGAGTGATGGGCACGCCATCCGGAAAGTGGACATGCTCTTAGAGAGCGGTGATCCAGGATCCATGGCAAAATCCTTCGGCATCGGAATATACGGGATGACCCAGGTCCTAGAAGAGATCAATCCGGATTTGCTCCTCCTAGAAGGGGACCGGGGGGAGAGCCTTGCTGCAGCTATTGCTGCAGGATACTTGAACATCCCCATCATGCACCATGGTGGCGGGGACACCAGCGGGTCAGTGGATAACAAGATCCGGCAGGCAATCACTGCTTTTTCCCAATATCACCTTGCAGGGAACAAACGGAGTTACCAGAACCTGATCCGGATGGGAAAACCTAATGACAAGGTTCACTTTGTCGGGGAGCCTGGCCTTGATGATATCTTCCTGAAAACATACACATCCCGTAATAAAATCCTCAGGAGATATGGGATCCGAAAAGGAGAACCGCTGATCCTTCTCGTCCAGCATCCCAATACCGAAGAATACGACCAGACTGAGAAGCAGATCAAATCAACACTGGCCGCAGTGGCAAAATCCAAGATTCAGACCATCGCCATTCATTCCAATGCGGATGCCGGGGGAAAAATCATCAACGATCATTTAGTCGAGATGAGCAAAGAAAACGCAACGTTCAAAGTATTCCCAAACATAGAACGGGCCGACTTCCTCGGGCTGATGAATGTCTGCGACTGCATGGTCGGGAACTCGAGTTCAGGAATTGTCGAGCTTACCTCGTTTGCCAAGCCGTTTGTCTGCATTGGGACCCGGCAGCATGACCGGCTCCTTCCCGGACACGTAATTGAAGTCCCATACGATGAGAAAAAGATCGGTGCAGCAATCAAGAAAGCGATCTTTGACGAGAAGTTCAAAAAATCGCTTAAGGGTCTTGTCAACCCCTATGCAAAGGGAGACGCCTCAAGAAATATCGTTAATCTTATCATGAAATATGCCTAGGATCGCCCATCTTCATATTATGGAATGTATTTATTGATATAGGCAAAACTAAGAGTGACAAAAAAATCATCGATACCAGTGAAATTTTCACGATGATGAATCACATTGAGTTTTTACTAAAATCATAACACGTATGGCAAAGATTGCATTCGTTCAGGAAGAGCAGCGGGCACGATTCGGGATCATGATTTTATCTGCCGTACTTAAAGAGGTAGGCCACAAATGCGAGGTATTTATTGACGAAAAATCTGAGGACATCATCTCTGATATAACCGAGTACAAACCGGATATCATCTCGTTTTCAACCATGACACCCGGCATTACCTTTGCCCTGAACCTGGCAAGAAAGATCCGCACAAAAACAGGTGCCACAATCATCATGGGAGGACCCCATCCAACGTTTTACCCGGAAGTGATTGAGGAAGACTGCCTTGACATCATCTGCATCGGCGAGGGTGAGTATGCGTTGCGGGACCTCGCTGACTCCATCGATGCAAAATCAGACTACACAGGAATCCAGAATCTCTGGGTCAAGCAGAACGGGACAATCCATAAAAATGAACTGAGAGATCTGATCGACCTCAACCAGCTCCCGCCGTACGATCGCGATATTTATTATGCAAAATTTCCCGACCTTCAGAATGCCCCGACAAAACAGATCTTTACCACGCGAGGGTGTCCGTTCAACTGCACGTATTGCTTCAACAACAGTTTCAAAAAGCTGTACCGGGATAAAGGGCCGTACGTTCGGTACCAATCAGTAGAGCGGGTGATCGCCGAGATCGGGAGTATAGAAACAAAATACGGGATGGAATGGCTCCAGATTATTGGGGATACGATCAACACCGATAAGAAATGGTTTGTCGCATTCCTGACCGCATACAAGCAGAAATTCAAAACCCCATTCCTGCTGAACGTGAGAATTGACCTAATCGATGAGGACATGGTCAGGCTCATGAAAGAGGCCAAGTGCGACCGTGTGGATTACGCCATTGAGAGCGGCGATGAATGGATCCGGAAAAATATCCTGAAACGGAACATGAGCAACGAGACCATCATCGAAAACGGAAAACTGTTCAACAAATACCGGATCCGCGTCCATACCTCTAATATCATCGGCGTCCCCCACGAGACCATCGAGACAGTCTTCAGAACGATTGAGGTGAACCGGAAGGTGAACCCGGAGCATGCCAACTGTTTCATCCTGCAGCCGTACCCCAAAACCGAGATCAACGAATATGCACGGAAGAACGGGTTCCTTGACGATACGTACGACTATTCAAAATCAGTGATGGGATTCCAGATCGATTTTGCCGGGAGCACAGATTTTATTCCGCTGAAAATGGAGCACCAGCGGGAGATGGTAAACCTCCTCTATTTCTTCAACGTGCTCATCCACTTCCCTTGGACCGAATCCCTGGTCAGGCAGCTGATAAGACTCCCGCCCAACCGTTTCTTCAAGGCGGTATACATCTTCCCGACGATCCGGCAGGATATCAAATACACCAATTCCTGGCGGAGGAAGTTCGGATCGGCAGGAAGACTGGCTGAGCTTCTTGTAAAAGGAAAATAAAAATCAGCGGCGATAGTACGGGAAATATTCGGGCGTTCCGGAAGGTATCCCGTTCTTTTTGTCGTATGTATCCCGCGCTTGGCTGAGCATATCGTAGGTGGCCTTGTCGTGAATTGTCTTATACACGTAAAATTCAGCGGTGGCCTTTGAGAACGTCAATTTGAACCGGAATATACCGTCATCCGGTGAATGGCCGCCCTGCAGGGAAAATACCTTGTAGCCTGCCTCTTTTGCCCAGAAAATTTTCTTGTGAACAATCAGGTTGTTGGGCACCAGTTTTGAATAATCGGTGTTGAACGCCCGGAGATAATCGTGGGAATACCTGCCCCTCCCGATCAGGATCGATCCGGAGATTATCTCGCCATTGTATTTTGCGAGGAAGAGCTGAGCACAGTTTCCAAGGTTTTTAAAGAGGTTACTGAGAAAGTTCAGGGAGAAGAAATACGCGCTGTCAGCCCCCAACCGGACCATCGCATGTGTGTATAGATCGTGAAATGCTGCGATGCTCTCCGGAGTGTTTGAGATCTCGACTTCGACACCGTTTCTGACCGCTCGGTTTATCGATTTCCGGTTCTCCTGTTTGTAGTTCTCCCAGATAACGTTCTCATCAAGAGTGAGGTCGACATACACGATTTGGTTCACCAAATTCGTGGTTACATAGAGGGAGACAACCGACTGATTCCTGAGTAATGGATGTAATCTGGTGAATTCCGACACGATAGAGTGTTCTTTGCAGTATTCATTCATGGCCGCAAAAAATCCGGTAATTAGTGACTCTTTTTTGAGGTCATCGGATAGGTGCATCAGGGGCCCACCATAATACCATGGGGAAACCGCATCTGAGTAGTTTCCTACCTCATCATCCGGCACTGAGGAGAACCATGGAACGGAGTTGAGGGGTTTTACTAGGATTGGGTGAATGATGTAATTCTCTTCGTCCCCATAGCAGATCAGGCGTGGATCTTTCCCGAATCGTCCGGTGATGGCAGGATCTGTTCCATCGAACAGCGAGAGGTATTGGGGATAAAAGTACACGTCGCTGTTGTTGGCATCCAGAAGACCGCTCCATATATCGGCATCGCGGCCGGTCACACCTAAAACTGAGAGATTAAAATCCATGCAATGTTCCTTTGCAGTTCTAATATTTGCCTTCAGGATACATAATTGCAGTGGACACCTGAAAATTTCCCCGAAAAATTCGTGGTTTAACCACAAGTATTTCATTCGTCAAAGAGAATAACTACTATATACTGAGACACTACGTGGCCACGATGTGGAACATACCGCTTTTCAAGATGTTCTGGGATCAGGACGATATCGATACCGTCAGTGCGGCGCTGAGCTCAGGCATGAACTGGGCAGTCGGGGGAAATGTTGCTGAGTTCGAGAGAAAAATTGCGGAATATATCGGCACAAAATACTGCCTCACCTTCAACTCCGGAACATCAGCGCTTCATGCCGGCATGATGGCCCATGGCATCGGCACTGATGACGAAGTGATAGTCCCATCCTTTACCTTCATTGCAACAGCGAATGCACCGAAATTTGTCAATGCAAAACCTGTCTTTGCAGATATTGACGAGATAACCCTTGGCCTGATACCGGAAAGCGTAGAAGAGCAGATCACTAAAAAGACAAAAGCGATCATTCCGGTCCACTACGGTGGCTGTCCCTGCAGGATCCAGGAACTGAGAGAGATTGCTGACGACCACAACCTCATCCTCATGGAAGATGCAGCCGAAGCGTTCGGGGCTTCCGTCGACAAGAAGCTGGTCGGTTCCATCGGGGACTCCGGTATGTTCAGTTTCTGTCAGAACAAGGTAATCACGACCGGGGAAGGCGGAGCGCTTGTCACTGACTCACGGGACGTCTACGAGAAGGCAAAACTCGTCAGGTCCCATGGCCGGCTGGAAACCGCAGACTACTTCTCTACTCACGAGACCATGGACTACGTCACGCTGGGATACAACTTCCGGCTCTCGAATATCTCAGCTTCTCTTGGGCTCGCGCAGATAAAAAAAGTGGACTCGATCATCAAAATGAGGATCGGAATTGCCGAGAACTATACAAAGATGCTGAAGCAGAGTGTGCCAAAGGCTATCCCCATGAAAGCACCCAGGGGATACAAACATGTGTACCAGCTCTATTCGATCCGGGTTCCCAAACGCGATAAGCTGATGGAGTATCTCACCGGCCATGGGATCATGACAAAAATCTATTTTGCGCCGGTTCACCTCACCCATTATTATCGTAAGGAGCTTGGGTACAAGGTGTCGCTTCCGGTCACGGAACGGGTGGCAGATGATATTGTCAGCCTGCCCATTTACCCCGGCATGTCGGAAAAAGATGCAGAAGGAGTTGTTCAGGCAATTTCAGCATTTTATGAGGAGAACTAACGATGGATTTAAAGAAATACTACCACAATAAGACAATCCTCGTAACAGGAGGCGTGGGGTCGATCGGGAGCTACCTTGTCCGGGAACTCCTCACCTATAGACCTCACAGCGTCCGGGTCTTTGACAATAACGAGAGCGCATTATTTGACCTCGAGGAGGACGTCGCCTCAGACAGGATCCGTTCGTTTATCGGCGACATACGGGACAAGGAGCGGCTGACGATGGCAATGGAAGGAGTTGACATCGTCTTCCACGCAGCCGCGTTAAAACATGTCCCCCTCTGCGAGTTCAACCCATTTGACGCGGTCAAGACCAATGTGCTCGGGACCCAGAACGTGCTGGATGCTGCCTTTGCGCAGGAAGTGGAAAAAGTTGTCACGATCAGCACCGACAAGGCGGTAAACCCTGCCAATGTCATGGGTGCAACAAAGCTCCTTGCAGAACGGCTCACCATCTCGGCAAACAGTTACCGCGGGAACAAAAAGACCATGTTCTCCTGTGTCCGGTTCGGGAACGTCTTGAATTCGCGAGGGTCTGTAATCCCGCTGTTTGCAAAACAGATCAAAAAGAAAGGTCCCATTACAGTGACGCATCCTGAAATGCGACGCTTTTTCATGGATATCACATCTGCCACCAACCTGATCCTGACAGCAGGGATGGTCTCCAAAGGCAACGAGATTTTCATCTTGAAGATGCCGGTCATGAAGATCATGGACCTTGCAGAAGTCCTGCGCGACGAACTTGCCCCCCAGTGCGGGTTCGATCCAAAAGATATCCCAATCACGGTAATCGGTCTCAGAGGCGGGGAAAAGATCGACGAAGTGCTTATGACACCGGATGAAACCACCTCTGCATTTGAAAATGAAAAGATGTACCTGATCCTGCCAAAGACACTCCCTTACGCTGAATATTCACCCAAAGATGCCGTACCGTCAGGCTTCAAGCCAGCAAACGTGAACTCATACTCCTCAGAAAATGCAAAGACTATATCGAAAAAAGAGATCCGCGCCCTTTTGAGCAATCTCGAGCTCCAAGTATAAAAATTCTTATTTTTTAGGATCAGATGGGATTTTTTAAGTAATCTGCCACCAGCTGCCAGAGGTAATCCTTTCCGGAACCGGCGGTTTTGATATACTTTTCACGAAAGGCCTGGTATTTCACCGGGTCAACGGAATATATGGACGGGATGTCCAGATCCGCAGGTTCATCAACATTTACTGATACCTTGCCGAGTTCGCACGCTACCGATTCAATATACTGCTTCACGTAGGTGTTCTCCAGTTCGTTGGTGGTGAGAAAGAGAACCGGTTTGTCAAAGAGGATTGCATAATTCGTTGCGGTGCTCGCGTGTACCAGGACAAGGTCTGATTGCTGGATCAGCCCTGCGGTATCTCCCGGAATAACCTCCCTACCCCTAAAATAGATGGAGTATTGTGCGATATCCGGCACACAGGGATGCGCAGCAATTTTTACCGGAATCTTCAGGTTTTCTTCCAATTTTGTGAAGAACCGGCAGAGGGACGGGTAATATTTATCCGGGTCACAGACTTGGACATCATTGTTGTACGCAATGACTTGGAACGGGAGGTACTGGTCGATAAACACGGCATAGGGCCGGATCGGCTTTTCCAGTTTTTCCTTTATTTTGTCAAGGTAAATATCGTAATCGAATGCATGCCCCCAGAAAAGGTGGGTGGAATCGTCGATCGGGTAGGGAATACTTTGCGCCGACTCCTTTCCTCCGAGGAGACAAACGTCCACTGCTTTTACGCCAAATGTCTTGTAGTGCCTGAGAAGGAAGAGGTCAACTGCCGTTTCAACCAGCCGCAGTTTTGGATAATAGAAGAGTTTCTTAAAAAAATCCGGAATTGATGCCAGGGATTTTTCCCGGATTCTCCGGCATTCAGACGCCGGAACTACATTGAGAAACAGCACTACTGAAAAGATTGATCGCTGTGAAAGAGTCCTGTAAATGCTGTATGAACGATAGGTAAAGGGCACTAACATAAGGATTGCCGAATCATGTTGATTCAGTCCGGTCAGGGATTTGAATAGCTCCCTTTTTTTTGAAAAGACCCTTGGAGAAGTCATAGGTGCCGGAAGCGGGTTCTCAATGGTGGGTACACGGGGATGTATTACCTTGGTGATATCCCAAATTTCAACAGACAGACCATTTTTTTTCAACAGGTCAATTCCGAGCCTCTGGTAATCCCAGAGAGAAAATGGAGTATCTTTGATAAAAATCAGGTTTTTTATCGGATAAGGCGTTGTATCATCCATGTCCAACAGTATAGGCCTATCAGGTTATAAAATCTCGATCACAGCGGTTACCACCCATATATTTCATTGCGGGTAAAAAAGAGATGTGATTCAATGGATCTCATGCTTTTACCAGCGGTCTGCTTCGGGAAGCTGTAACCTGTTCAGGAGCCGTTCCGTACGATTTTCTTTATCGGTCTGCAGGGGTTTCCCACGGCCACAACATTGGGGGGGATATCCCGGGTTACGATGCTATCGGCCCCGATTACCGATCCCTCACCGATAGATACATCCTTGAGGATCACTGAGTTTGCCACGATCCGGACATTATTTCCGATATGGATATTTCCGGTATTGTCCCCTACAAATGAGATATAATTCCAATTTCCGGACCGGATAATTGTGTTAGGTCCGACTCTCACATTATTGCCGATATAGATCATGCCGCTTGAAGGGGATAAAGTGACATTGTGGGAAATAAACACCTGATCACCGAGTTTGATTGCTCCTCCAGGAGACAGTTCAATATAACAGGGAAACAGGATCGTACATAATTTGCCGCGTTTTACACTATTAAGATATAATCAGGGATTTATGATAAAAACCCGTTTTAACCTGTCAAACATACGCCGGATATTTGGGACGGATTCATTTTAATACTATCTCCCATAATCCGGCAGGATTCTTCCCGGTGAACTATGGATTCATCGTTGGCAATCCTGTTTTGCCGGCATACAAAAACGGCTTTTCGGAATGAGGGTATCCGTTCACCGGCCACGGGGAAATGATGAGGGTCTTTCCGGCCGCACATGTCCGGATGCGGGACAGGAAAAACAGGGAGCGGGGGTTATCCTGTTATCGTGAAATGGGGGGTCTGGGAAGGCGGCGATCCTCTTGTGTGGAGTGAAAAACGGGCTTTAAATCCTTTTTGCTGTAAGGCTATCTCTAAATTTATGGAAGTCGAATACATGATATGGATGTCATTCCGGTTTCCCGCCCGTCATTGGGCGAAGAGGAACTTGCATCAGTAAAAAAAGTCTTTGAATTCGGCTGGTTGGGGCTTGGCGCCCAGGTCTTTGAGTTTGAACAGGAGCTCCAGAAATTCCTCGGTGCAAAGCATGTGGTCTGCACCAACACCGGTACGACAGCGCTTCATCTCGCCTTGGAAACATTGAATATTGGCAGGGGCGACGAGGTCATCGTCCCCTCGTTTACTTTTGTCGCTACAATCCAGGCGATCACCGCGACCGGCGCAACACCGGTCTTTTGCGATATTCACGCACATGACCTGAATATTGATACAAAGGACATGAAGCGGAAACTATCCAGGAAGACAAAAGCTGTCCTTCCTGTCCATTACCGGGGATTCCCCTGCGACATGGACGAGATCCATGAGTTTGCCATAGAGCGGGACCTCCATGTCATCGAAGATGCGGCGCACGCATTTGGATCTTCTTACAAGAAAAAGAAGATCGGATCGTTTGGCGACATCGCCTGTTTTAGTTTCGATCCGATCAAGAATATAACCTGCGGCGAAGGAGGAGCAGTTGTGTTCCAGAATGATTCGCTCCTGGAAACAGTCCAGCAGAAACGGATCCTCGGTATTGACAAGGACACGTGGAGCAGGTACCGCAACGAACGGAGCTGGTTCTACGATGTGGTGACTCAGGGCTACCGGTACCATATGAGCAACATCAGTGCAGCAATCGGGCTGATCCAGCTCAAAAAATTTGACAGGATGAACCGCAGGAAAACTGAAGTTGCCAAACGGTACGACGCGGCGTTTAAGGATGTAAAAGGGATCATGCTTCTCCGCACCGACAATTACCAGAATATCGGGCTCTTTGTCTATATCGTCAAGATCACATCAAAGCGGAATGAACTCATGGACTCGCTCTCCAAAAAAGGCGTGGGAAGCGGTATCCATTACATCCCAAGTCACGTATTCTCGTTCTACAAAAAAGACGGTGTCCACCTCCCTGTCACTGAACAGATCTACGATGAGATCCTCACCCTCCCGCTCTTTGCAGACATTACCGATGCTCAGGTGGACCAGGTCATCGAAGCGGTAGTTTCGGGGATGTCAGGGTAATCGCTCTTTTTTATGACGCCGGATACTCAGCAGCAGAACCCGCGAATCAGCATTATTATTCCGGTATACAACGGAGAACGCTACATTGCACAGACCATCGAGTCGGTAATCGCCCAGACCGAGAAAAACTGGGAAATTATTGCAGTAAACGATGGTTCCCCAGACGGCAGCCTTGCGATCCTGAACCGGTACGCAGAAAAGATGCCGGATCGCATCAGAGTGATCTCGGTAAAAAACGGGGGTGTCAGCAGCGCGAGAAACACGGCAGTCGCCGCTGCCCGGGGCACGTTTATCGCATTTCTCGATCAGGATGATCTCTGGGCCCCGGAGAAGCTCCGGCGCCAGTTGGAAATGTTCTCTGCAAATCCCCGGCTGGGGATTTCCTTTACCAACGAGGCACTGATTGACAGCAACGGGAAAGTTCTCAGGCAGGACGTCTTGAAATTCGTGAAAGAGCAGCGGGGGCATGTCTTTGAAAGTTTGGTATTTGATAATTTCATCCCGATATCCTCAGTCATGCTCAGGAAAGAACTGTTTAACAGGACCGGCGGGTTCAACCCGGCATACGTTCTCGCGGAAGATTACGATTTTCTCCTGAAAGCAGTCCGTGACGAGATCGCTGATTATATCGACGAACCGTTACTTCTCTATCGTGTCCATGGCAAGAGCGGAACCTATACCAAAGTTGCCAGGCTGACCGCCGAAGCGTGTTCTGTCCTCAATTACTGGAAGCGGGAAAAACCGGAATTTTTCAGAAGAAATTTTGTCAGATACCTGATATTCCGGCTGAAATTTGTCATCCTGAAGATCAAAGTATATCCCAAGAAAATCCGGAAATAATGATTATACGTTTTCAAGGATAGCCACGTAATTATAATCGCCTGCTGAAGTCTCTTCTTTAAGGGTCCAGCCTGCTTTCCGGTAGATATTCCGGAAATCCAGTCTTGTCCTTTGGAACCCGTGGAACTTGCCCCGGTCCTGGCGGGTCAGCGAACATTTCAGTTCACCAAGGATGAGAAGGGGCAGGTTATGGTACGGTACCAGCGTCGGCGTCACATCGATGACTCGCTTCACCTGATTGTCCTTCAGCTGGGCCAGAATACGGATGAACTCGTCATCATCCATCACGTAGGAAGAGCCCATGAAGACTGCAAGATCAACGGGAGAACCTACAGCATCACAGATGGCCCGAATATCATCCCTAAAAAAATCAAACTTCACCGCAACGAGGCCCGGAAAAAACTGTTGTGCGTTACCGATGAGAAAGTCATTGAAATCCGTTGCGATCACGACACCGTCTTCTGGTAAAGCCTGCCGGAGGAATTCCTCAATCACACACATGCCTGCGCCAAGGGAGAGGATCTTTTTTGCATGGTGCCGGTACACGAACCTGATCAGATAGGCAAGTGTGACCAGCTTCGATTCGTTTTTTGAAAGGAAATAGCGGACAACGGCTTCCTTTGAGGAGAAGGTTTTGGAAAATTCCTGCCGGATGATCCAAGAATGTTCATCTGCCGTGAACCGCCGGGATTTTTCGGTCTTGTCCAGTAATTCTCTGTCATGACCCTTGGTGAACATCTTGAATTTCAAGCGCCCACTTCCCCAAATCCCTGAAACGCCGGTTTCACAACTAGTATCTGTACTTGCGAACCTTTTAAGGTGCCGCGGCCTGTCCCGCGGACGCCAGGGTCGGACAAGGCAGGATTAGAGGGTGACCGCACGGACTGATCAGGATCTGCCGGCCGCGAACAGCGGTCTCCACCACCACTCGTTCTTCACGTACCACTCCACGGTTCTGACGATGGCCTCATCAAACGAATGCGAGGGGCTCCACCCGAGACCCCGTATCTTGTCAGAAGAGATGGAATACCGGAAGTCATGCCCGGCGCGGTCCGGGACAAAGAAGATCAGATCTTCGGGCTTATGGAGCATATGCAGGATGATTTTTGCGATCTCGAGGTTTGTCCGTTCGTTGCCGGCCCCTATATTGTAGATCTCACCCACCATTCCCCGCGAGTATGCCACATCAATTCCCGTGCAGTTGTCCCCGACATACAGCCAGTCCCGGATATTCAGCCCGGTGCCGTAGATAGGCAGGGGCTGATCCGCGAGCGCTCTCAGAATTAGGACGGGGATCAGCTTCTCGGGATACTGGTTCGGGCCGAAATTATTGGAACTGCGGGTGGTGATCACGGGAAGTCCGTATGTCCTGAAATAGGAATGTACCAGGTGATCGGCCGCCGCTTTGCTTGCAGAATAAGGAGACGAGGGGGCAAGGATATCCGTCTCACGGAACGATCCGGAGCGGATGCTGCCATACACCTCATCCGTGCTGATCTGGACATACCGCGAGACATCTTGTTCCCGGGCATAATTCAGAAGTGCACAGGTGCCTATCACATCAGTCTTTACAAACACGTCCGGTGCCGTAATGGACCGGTCCACATGCGTTTCCGCTGCAAAATTGATGATGACATCGCATGCCCCGGCCTTCCTGATATCGCCCGGTTTGCAGATATCGCCCCGGATAAAGGTGATCTTCTTTTGGACATCGATCAGGTTCTCCCGCCGTCCCGCATACGTGAGTTTGTCCAAGACGACAATCTCGCTGTCCGGGTATTTTTCAATAAGGTACCTGACAAAATTGGACCCGATAAAACCGGCTCCGCCGGTAACAAGAAATCTCATGATCGTTACCCGTGTTTTTTGCCGGGGGTCAGAATCCAGTCGTAGGGTATGTCAGGGGAATCCGGCGGCAGCCGGTATTCGTCCGGGAGCTGGTAGTCATACGGCTCCGTGGGGATGCTGACGATCAGTGACTCTTCTGTTGAGATGCATTTCCATCCATGGTAGACACCGGGCGGGATCGAGAGCAGGACAGGGTTATAATCCCCGATGATAAATTCCGTGATCTCCTTTCGTGTCGGGGATCCGGGACGGGCATCGTACAGCACGACCTTGACCATTCCTTTAAGACAGCAGATCATATCGGTTTGCTTCTTATGGAAATGCCATGCCTTCACAACGCCGGGGTAATTTGTTGTGAGATAGACCTGCCCGAACTTCTGAAAGAGCGGCTCGTCGCACCGCAGGATCTCCATCAGGCGTCCCCGTTCATCTGAGATCGTCTTCAGGGTTTTGACTCCGACTCCGTCAATCATAACATAACCTGCGAACTGTCTCCAAGAACAAATGTCTTTTTTCCCTTTGATTGTTTCTGCGCTTTCAGTATGACGTTCTTGCCAATCAGGCTTCCTGTAACTACCTCAATATGTTCGATGCACGCCCCTTCCATGACGATGGAATTGTCGATGCCGGAGGAGATTACCTTTGAGCCGTTGCCGATGCTCGTATACGGCCCGACCGTACTTCGGGATATAATGCAGTCCTCTCCGATGATCACCGGCCCTTTGATGACGGAATGGTCACTGATAACGGTGTTTTCCCCGATTATTACACTGCCGGTGGCGGTCCCAGACTCTATAATCCCCTTGTTATCCGTCTCGATAAGGTCAAGGATAAGCCGGTTCGCATCTAGGATGTCCTCCGTCTTGCCGGTATCCTTCCACCAGCCCTGTACCATGCCATACCGTACCTTGTACCCATTCTCGATCAGCCAATGGAGGGCATCGGTGATCTCCAGCTCTCCGCGCCATGACGGCTCGATGTAATCGATGGCGTCGAAGATGCTGGGAGTGAGACCGTATATACCGACTATGGAGAGGTTGCTCGGCGGGTTTTTGGGTTTTTCGACAAGGTGGACAATGATCTTTTTCTGTTCGTCAACCAGGGCCACGCCGTACTGCCGCGGGTCTTTAACTTTTGTGAGGAGAAGGCTGGCATCCACGTTAGCAGCGGCAAAATCCCTGATGAAATCAACACTCCCCCCTTTCAGAAGATTGTCTCCGAGATACATGATGAAATTGTCATTCCCGATGAAATCGCGGGATATTTTTACCGCATGTGCCAGTCCCCGCGGTGCGTCCTGAACGATAAATGATATCGCTGCATCCCACTTTACAGAGCGGACGGTCTCCATGACCTGCTCCTTGTTCGGACCGACGATGATTGCGATATCATGGATACCGGCATTGATGAGATCCTCAATGCAATAGAAGAGGATGGGTTTATTCGCAACCGGGATGAGCTGCTTCTGTTGCGAATAGGTGATCGGACGGAGCCGGGTGCCGTGACCACCTGACAAGATTAATCCTTTCATCAAAAATAATATGTGCGTGTGTTGGTATAAATTTAAGTAAAATAAGGGTCCAAAGAGAAGTTTTCAAACCGTTATTTCATGATATAATTGCCAGTATTGGTATATTGTGGAGCTGAAAATACCTTGGGAGATAACCAGCTGATTGTTGCAGTCTCACCAGACATGATATCCCGCCAGTGGTTTGGCGATGAGCAGGGTCCGATCCGGTGGGTATATTTTGGAAAAGATCCATTATCCGAAGTCAGGCTACGGAAAAATATTGACAGCCGTTTTTCTGAGATTGATATCGCTCGTTCCCTTGACCAAACCGCAGATAAGATCCGGGCTGAGCACGTGGCATGGATCGATGCGATCAACCGGAAATATGGGGGAAAAATCGGGTGGTGGTTTGGTAATGTCTCGTCACGGAATATCTACTCCAGTGATCTGTTCCTGTATTGCTGTTATCTGGTCCTATTAGAGCAGCTCTGGCAGAATCCGGTGAGGAGACCCGCGCTTATAATCGTTGATTCACCAGGGCTCGCATCAGCAATCTGCCGCTGGTCAAAGGATATCAACATCCATGTTTCCGTCAAGGGACACCGCAAAAAAATTTCCAGAAAAATGTTCAGTATCAGCAGGTTTGGTCTACGATGGCTGGGTTTTATTATCTCAACCGGGATGCGCAAACTTGCGTCAGTAACTGTCGGATCAAAGAATATTGCAGAAAAACCAAAGGATGTACTTGTCAGCACCTTTGTCCATGATTCAAGCGTATCTGACGAAGGTATTTTTAAGGACCGATATTTCCCTGGGCTGTACGAATACCTTGAAAATAACAAAAAAACAGTTGTTGTTCACCCGGTATTTCACGGATTCAGGTACAATTTTTTTCAGATATTCAGGAAGATTTCCAAAAGCCCTACCGACTTTATCATACAGGAAAAATATCTCAAATTGAGTGATTATCTCAGCGCATGGTCATACCCAGTCTGCATTCTCACTCCGAAAATTCAGGTGCCTCATTTTCACGGGTTTAACTTGGACGACATTGTCAGGGAAGACCAGATCAACGGGGACCTCCAGAATACACTCCAAGCATACCTGACATTTTATCTTATGGAGAGGCTGAAAGCAAAGGGCCTGAACGTCCGTTCCCTGATTAGATGGTACGAGAACCAGGCACTGGATCGCGGAATTGTTGCCGGTGTACGGAAAGCGTTTCCTGAGACAAAGATCATAGGTGCACAGGTCTTTTTACATTACCCCAACTTCCTGAGCCTGTTTCCCTCCAGATCAGAAGTCGATGCAGGGATGGTGCCTGATGTTCTTTTGGCAACAAGCCCGTACCAGTGCAAACTTGCAAAGATGTTTGTCCCCAATATTCATTGCACACCAGCCGCAGCGCTCCGGTATGCCCATGTTTTCTCCAAAGAAGGCTCCCAAAAACCGTTCCCAAGACGGGTGCTGGTCCTGACATCAGGTATTCGCGATGAGACGCTTGAACTCCTGATTCTGACACAAGAGATCGCACAACACCTTGGAGATGACACCGATATTCATGTCCAGCTCCACGCGGATATCAGAATCGAAGAGGTCCAAAACTTGGTCCCTGAAATCCTGGCTGACAGCCGCATACAAATTGTCCAAGGATCGTTTGCAAAAGAGCTTAGCGAGGCTTCGGTGGTCATCTCCAAGAGTTCGGGGTCCCTTGTAGAAGCGATAGCAAAAGGGATACCAGGAATTTTTGCCGGAAACCGGAACAAACTGAACCTGAATCCTATGGCAGGAATTTCAACCCCGCTTCTTACCGAATGCTATTCTGCTGATGAAGCAGGTAAGGCAGTGCAATACTATCTTGAGGCACCGGAGACAGCCCGACAGAAATATCCTGAGTGGGGCAGGGCAATCCGGGACCAGTTTTTCTTACCGGTAAATGACGAAACCTTGGCTCCATTTCTTATGTCCTAAAAACATTTCTTCTATCAATGGAAATGTAAAAGCAAAGAGTTGCCTGAATGCCAAAATTACAGTCTCTTGCATACCTTCTCCAACTTTTACAATCGCCCTACCTGATCGGATTTTACCGGGGGCACAGCCACCTGTCCGAATCCGATGTCGGGAAAATTGAAGAGATCCTCTTGTCTGAAGACACACAACTCAAGGAAAATGTCCTCATGCAATATGAAGGTACTTTTGCATCGCTTGTCGGTAATGGTTATGCAACCAGTTTTGCTTCCGGGAGGATGGCGTTTTTTACCCTTATGAAATCCCTAGGGATTGGGGCTGGCGACGAGGTGATCATACCAGGGTTTACCTGTTCTGTTGTCGCGAACGCCATATTCAGGATCGGGGCAAAACCGGTCTATGCCGATATTGACCCTGAAACACTCGGGTCCGACGCAACAGCGATTGCCCGTTGCATTACCCCAAAGACCAAACTTATCGTTGCCCAGCATTCGTTTGGGATCCCCTGCAACATTGCTGAAATTGCAGACCTTGCTAAAATAAAGGGGGTCTTCATGGTAGAGGATTCGGCCATTGCCTTGGATTCCAAAATCCACGGGAAACCGGTTGGGACATGGGGAGATGCCGCATTTTTTTCAACAGACCACAGCAAACCTCTCAACACAATAATCGGCGGAATGCTGTATACTTGGCGCCGGGATGTTATCGATGACGTGAAAAAAGCAGCAGGAAACCTGCCCGACCTTTCAAAAGAACACCAGACAAACCTTTTCAATCGGTTTGTTTACGAACGCAAAAACTACCTCCCCCAGCGGTACCCAAGGTCGATTGTACGCGAGATCCTGTGGAGCGTAGTCCGGGGATATTCCCGGAGATCGCCGGTTTTTCTGGAAAATGATTACACCAGAGTATCCGGCTCAGATAGATATCCTTACCCGGCAAAGATGCCGGCGTTCCTTGCTCAAGTGGGACTCTATGAACTCAGTCGCTGGGAACGGGAAAAAAAGAGGCGGAAAGCGTTGCTGAGAGAATACCTGAAGGAATGCAAGGCAGTGCAAGGACAAGTCATTGTCCCAAAAGCCTATTATGACTCAGAAAAAGAGATAGTCCCACTCCGGTTTATTTTCAGGTCGCCAAATGCCACCGTCGCAAGAAAACGGCTCGAAAAGTACATCGATGCAAAGGCGATGTGGTTCCTTGATCCTATCATATGCAGTCCGGGAGGTCCTGAGGCGCTCGGGTATGAGAAGGGGGACTGTTCTCGCTCTGAGACGGTATGTTCCGATATCCTCAACATGCCCTGCGTGCTCCCTGACGGGTGGGACGAACGGGCAGTAATTGCACTGCACACTGTCATCAACGGAAACGGGTGAAACTTCTGACCACCACTTTAATCCAGCATCCCACCTTATACAGAAAAAGGGTACTCCGGAACCGGCAGATTGGTATCTATGCACAGTGAGGAACTCAAAGCCATTGTTTCAAAATTTGACAACATCCGTGTCCTTGTTATAGGGGATCTGATGCTGGATACATTCATCCGTGGAGACATTGTCCGTATCTCCGATGAAGCTCCGGTTCCGGTCCTTGATGTCACATCAGAGATTGTGCGCCCAGGCGGAGCGGCAAATGCCATGAGCAATATTACCGCTTTGGAGGGAACCGTCACTGCCGCCGGTGTAATTGGAAACGATACCGCGGGAAAACGGCTTCAACAGTTCTTTTCGAAAAGTGGCGTCAATATAGAAGGAGTTATCGTCAGCGATTCAAGAAAGACAGTGGAAAAGACCCGGATCATTGCTGAGAAGTTCCAGCAGAACGTGCTGCGAATCGATAAGACCAACAAGACGGAAATTGCTCCTGAGGAAACTGAACTTTTGCTTGAATTCATCAGGAAAAAAATTGAGTCAGTAGACGCAGTACTGGTTTCAGACTATAACGGCGGTATCATCACCAAAGAGTTGCTTGAAAAGACAATTCGCTTTGCAAAAGCAAAGAAAAAGACCATTGTGGTCGATTCCAAGCGGTCTCAGCTCCTCGAATACCGGAATGTTGCAGTCGTCAAGGTAAGCGTCCAGATAGCAAGTGAGATCACAGGAGTGGATCAGATCAACGAAACGAGCATCCGGAATATCGGCCAGTGGATGCTCACCCAGCTGGAGTCGGATCACGTACTGATCACGCAGGGAGCAAAGGGTATGACGCTGTTTGGGAACAATGGCAGCGTTACCTATATTCCCTCAGTTTCAAAAGAGCAGGGAGAAGTCACCGGTGTGGCAGATACCGTTGGCGCAGTGCTTGCATTGTCCCTTGGAGCAGACCAGTCAAAAGTTCTGGAAGCCGCCGTCCTTGCAAACACCGCTGCGGGGATCAAAGTCGGAAAGATCGGGTCTGCAACCGTAACGCGGGATGAACTGGTACAGAAACTCGAATCTTTAAACGGGAACACGATCATCCACACCATCGCAAAATAGGGGGGTTTTGGATCCTGAACAACGACGAACGGTTTTCAAAAATCGATGATACGGTCCGGAAACTCCGCCGCCAGATTATCACGATGATCCACAAAGCGGGTTCGGGTCATCCCGGAGGTTCACTGTCCTGTGTCGAGATACTGACGGTACTATACGGCCAGATCCTCCGTCATGACCCAAAGAACCCGGACTGGGAGGACAGGGACCGCTTTATACT
>Ga0326728_10009125_pt1 | contig 24055 bp, 12 predicted proteins | sample MB3enrmetagenome_FD_207602 | JGI IMG/M metagenome (GOLD analysis project Ga0326728, IMG submission 207602) | Lab enriched peat soil microbial communities from McLean, Ithaca, NY, United States - MB31MN | ecosystem: Environmental > Terrestrial > Soil > Wetlands > Peat | place: USA: New York... | reverse complement strand
CACGGTCAGAAAATCACTGACCGTGGCTACGGTCTATCCGAAAACTTAAGTCAATTGCGGCCAATGCAGTGGCCCTCATAATGAGTCCTTGAACGCATCGGGCAGCGGTGCTACCCTGCGGGCGTGTCCAACGTTCACCGTCTACGCCACACCGATTGCATCTTCTTCGTCAGCGTGAATCTTCGTCCACGGATTAACCACTTTGACGATTCGGAATACGCCCTGCTCATCCAAGTTCTGGAGGCTTCGCGGGGGCGGCTGGGGTTTCTGCTCTGCGGCTATGTTTTGATGCCGGACCACTGGCACGCCCTCATCTGGCCGCAGTATCCGCTTCTGATCGAACAGGTGCTGCACGACGCTAAAAAGATCATGACCCTTAGGCTTCATGCGCGGCGAGGCAGCCGGGGCCCCCTTTGGCAACATCAATTTTGGGATCGGTTCGTGCGCCACCAGAAAGAATTCGGCGAGCGCCTGGAATACATGCACATGAATCCGGTGAGGAGAGGATTGGTGAAGCGGCCGGAAGATTGGCGGTGGTCGAGCTATAACAATTTTGCCCTGGACAAGGCCACGGTAGCGGCCTGCCCCATTCAGATTGACTACGTGCACTTGCCCATGGGGTATCGCGCCTGAGAAGACCCCGTAGCCACGGTCAGTGATTTTCTGACCGTGGTCTTTTCCCATGATGCGGGGCCGGTGGCAAGGACGGGTAAGGCGGCCGGAAAAAAAGCCCACGGTCAGAAAATCACTGACCGTGGCTACGGGCTACGGGTTACGGGTTACGGGCTTTGGGCGCACACGCCATTAACTAAAAGGGCATACAGGGGTTCGGAATAATCCACATTAGACCATAACAAATCAGGCGCAAACAACCGGATTTTACAAAATAAAGTGACAAAAAATACCTCTTGACTAGACCACGTGAGACGATTAATATTGCCGCGATAGACCAAATTCAGGGCCAACTGGTTTAATACAATTCATCGCACGACATTGCGGCCAGAGGTTACAGGCATATTACATCTGTATCTTGGGGCGCCGCAGGGGCGCACCTGGCAAGTGGCGTCGGACCTTGGGCAGTTACATTCCAAAAACCAGGAGGACATCGGCGTGCAAAAAACTGAGCATCTCGGAAAAGTTTCGTGGGCGCTCATGGCGTGCGCACTGCTGTTTTGTGCGACGGCGCATGGGCAAATCATCACCAGCACCATCCTCGGCCACGTCACTGACAGTTCCGGCGCAGTAGTTCCGGGAGCGGACGTTGCCGTTACCAACCAGGGCACCACCATCACCAGCAAAACCGTGACCGATTCGGTGGGATATTACTCCGTGTCCGGCCTGGCGTCCGGTGTGTACTCGGTCACGGTGACGCAGAAGGGTTTCGAAACTTCTTTGGTCACCGACCTGCAACTGCTGAGCGCGCAAACGCAGCGCGTGGACGTGACGCTGAAGGTCGGCACGTCCGTCCAAGTGGTTACCGTGACCGGCGAGAAGGTGGCGATGGTGCACACCGACTCCATTAGTGTGGGCACCATGTTCAACAATCAACAACTCGCCGAACTGCCCCTCTACAATGACACCATCGACGCCATTGACCGCATGGTGCCGGGCTTCTCGTTCGCCCAGAGCCTTTCGAACGCCCGCGTAAATGGCGGCCTCTACTACGGCTCGATCAACTACGCCATGAACGGGTCGACCACCGAACAATTGGCCACCGGCGGCCAGTCGTACGCCAATAACGGCTATGCGATAATCTACCCCCAGCCCGAGTCCTTCCAGGAATTCAGGGTGGACTCCATCAACACCAACGCCGAATACAACCGGACGACGACCATTACCATGGTCACCAAGTCCGGCACCAACAAGTTCCACGGCGACCTGAACGAACTGAATGACAACGTAGCGTTCAATGCCAACGCCTTCAGCAACAATTACAGCGGCATCTCCCGCCCCGGTTACATCCTGAATCAATTCGGCGCCAACATCGGCGGCCCCATCAAGCACGACCGGGCGTTCTTCTTCGTCAACTACTCCGGCTACGTGCAGCGCACCTACACGCCGGAGAACCTCGTGCAACCTTCGCTGGCCATGCATCAGGGCAACTTTGGAGCAGTCTGTACGAGCATTGCGGGCGCCAGTTTCAATGGCAGCGGAGTCTGCAGCAGCCCCGCGGGGCAACTGTATAATCCGCTCACCGGGGCGCCCTTCGCCGGCAACGTGATTCCCACCAGCATGTTCGCCTCGCAAGCCAACACCCTTCTGGGGTATCTTCCCGCACCCAACGTCGTTACTTCGGGACTGCCGAGCGGCCAAACCAACAACATCAGTCTGAACCGGTTGGCCCGCGACATCGGCACAACCAACGACCGTTTTGACTACAAGCTGCGCGAGAAGGACATCCTCTACTTCACTTGGTGGAAGACGAACGCTACGGTCTACCTGGTGCCGGAAGCCGATCCGGAAACTTACGGCCAGGCGATCTACCCGGCGATGCAAACCGACTACACGCTGGCGGAGAATCACACCTTCGGCCCCACCGCGCTCAATGAGTTCCGCGGCACTTGGTACGCCTTCTCCACCATCGAGTACGGCCAGAACCTGGGATTCAATCCCCAATCGCTCTTCCCCGGCCTTCAGAACGGCATCAATCGCGGCCTGCCCACGATGAGCATGACCGGTTACACGGGAATGTTCACCGACATCGGCAATCTGCCCAAAGCTCATCAGCCCGACGTCGAATTCACCGACAACTTCACCAAAGTTCACGGCCGGCATACCTTCAAATTTGGCGGTGACGAGATTGCCGCGAGATTCTACGGCAAAGCCACTCCCGGTTCGCTCGGCAGCTTTACGTTCAACGGCCAGTGGACCGCGGGCAAAGGCTGGGCCAAGGCCGGGGTTACGCCCTCGGCCGGCAATGCTTTTGCCGACTTCCTGCTCGGCGACGTCCAATCGGACACTCTTTCGCCGCCGGGAGCTTTTGGACGGCACATGGATGACCGCACCTGGTCGTTTTACGGACAGGACACCTGGCAGGCCACCAGCCACCTGACCGTTTACTATGGCGTGCGCTACGAATACGAGAAACCCTGGTGGGTCCAAACCCTGGGCGGCGTAGGCCTGTCCAGCTACTATAACCCCGCCACCAATCAACTGGCTCTGCCGGAGAATTCCAGCACGGTGTTCTTTCCTCCCATTGATGCCAGCCAGGCCCAATACAACGCTTATCTGCCGTACCTGACGACCACGCAGGCGCTGGGCTTGCCCCAAAAGTGGCCGCAGGGCGACATGAACAATTGGGGTCCGCGCTTCGGATTCGCCTACCGGCCCTTCAATAACAACAACACCGTGTTTCGTGCCGGTTACGGTGTCTATTACGCCCAGGTGCCGGGTTATGAAGGCTGGTACGACCAGACGCTCAATACCCCGTGGCTCTCCGGAACCTTTGGCCCCGGTTTTACTTACTCCAGCGCGCTGAGCGGAAACCCGCCGACCACGGGGTACCAGCCGGACCTCCCCTTCTCCAATCCATTCCCCGCATCGTTGGGAGCCGGCGCCGCAGCCGCCGCCCATCCCACGATTTACCAAACGGATCGGAAGCTTTTGAACCCGGTCGTGCAGCAGTGGAACGCCACCCTTGAGCACCAGTTCCCGGGATTAATCCTGGCGCGCATGACCTATATGGGTTCGCAAACCCACCACATTGAGTGGTACGCCAACGACATCGATATCCCCAACACGATGACCTCCGGCGTGGCTCTTCAGTCGCAGTTGCCGGCCCAACCTTGGGCGGCCATTGACAGTTTTCGCTCGGGCGGCAAATCGAACTTCGACGAGCTGCAAATTGAGGTGACCAAGCGCACCACGCATGGGCTTAACTTCCAGGCCTATTACAATTACGCGCACAGCCTGGACAACGTCGATGGCAGCAGCATCGCTTCGACTCCGGCCAATTGGCATGACCCCGGCGCCGAATACGGCAACACGCAATTTGTGCGCCGCAACATGTTCAACATCGCCTACTCCTATCAGCTCCCGTTCGGCCAGGGTCAACACTTCTTGTCGAACGCCCATGGTCTGCTGAACGCGCTGGTGGGGGGCTGGGAATGGTCGGGAGACACCATATACGGCAGCGGCACGCCTTTCTCCGTTACCTTCACCGTACCCGCCAGCCAACTCGGCTGGTTTGGACAGAACACTTCCCCCTCCGTGGCCAACCGCGCCAACCTGATTTCCGGTGTTCCTGTATATCAGGGCCAGAACAAGAGTTCGCACGACGTCAAGGATGGTGTGCCCTGGTTTAACCAGGCAGCATTCGCTCCGCCGAGCCCCTTCACATGGGGCGACTCTTCGCGCAATGCCTACTTTGGTCCCGGATGGGAAAATTACGATATGGCGCTGCTGAAGACCTTCCGTCTTCCTGGGCGTGAAGGCCTGATGCTGCAACTGCGCGTCGAGGCTCTGAACGTTTTCAACCACTACAATCTGGGCGTGCCCGGAACGCAGACCAGTTCCGGTCCGTACACCCAAATTGCCGACCCCCGCGATGGCGGAGCGCAGCCAACCGCTACGCAGGGACTCATTACCGGATGCTATCCGAACTGCCCGACGGGGCCCTACAGTCAGGGAGATCGCTATCTGCAAGTGGGCGCAAAGTTGCTCTTCTGAACCGGAAGATCCGCCCTCTCTCTCCGGGCAGTTCGCGGACAGATAATTCAAAAACTGGGCATGCCCCCTCTATTTTGTTGAGGGGGTGTGCCCCCTAACTTGATGACCGAGGGCGTTGGTCACTCTTTTCATGGATAGTTTGCGAATCGTTCGGCAATTTCACTCGAAAGCATAGGTGCACGCGTCCTTTCTTTTTTTGAACCGTCGCGCAGCCTCTGGAACTAATCCTTGACTACTCGGCCGCAATATTCCATCTTCATACGCCAGCCGACTTGAAAACGCTATTGCTCAAAGGCTCCAGGGGAGCCTCAGCGCCTACCAGAAGGTGATGAAAGTGCAGACTTGGCCTGGTAAGTTATTGAAAACAAAGCCCGAGAAACGGAGGATTGCTGTAAGTATTTGAAAGTAAACGAGTTAATCGCTTATCAATGGGGCAGTATTCGGAATTAGTAGGCAATCGTAGAATGTCCACAATGTTTTCAGGAATCGAAGTTATTTTTCGCTCAAAACTAAGCTGTTGAAAATTTTTACAGGAACGGCTATCACCACAACTTGAGGAGCGCACTCATCCATGAAAATGAACCGAAGAGATTTTTTCCCCACCGCTTATTTGGCCGCAGTGGCCGGCACAAAACTCGCCGCGGGAAAAACGCTTGCTGCTGAATCCGGCCGCTTTCACTTCGATCCGAAAACGCGGCGCTACACAATCGCGGGTCCTGTGGGAGTGAAAAATGTTCGCTTGGGAATCGAGATCAACGGCGCCACACATTGGGCGGATGAATCCGCGCATGTCGATTGGAGCGGCGATGAAACCGGCGAAGCGAAAATTGAATTCCACACGCCCGCGGTGATGTGGCGCGTGCGATTTGATTGGGAAAGCGATGGCCACGCGCTGGTGGTGAGTTCCACGTTGGAAAATCGCGGCCCGCAGCCCTTGAAGCTGGGCCGCTGCCGCCTTGCTGACGCCACGGATCGCGCCAGCGAAGTGCTCTTCGGCGCGCATCCGGAAAAAGCCGCGGCGATGGTGTGCAATGGCACGGGCAACCCTCCGTGGCGAACGCATGGACTGGCGCCCTCCACGCAAGCGCGGCGCGCGGAGAGCTCCGATACTTTTTCCACCGAAGGCGTAAATACATCTCGGGGCAAAGTGGCAGTCCCCGGCCAGGCCGTCAGCGCCAAAGGGCCGTTCATCAGCAAAACGCTGACGCAGTGGTTCACACCCGGCTCCGGCCCCGCTCTGCAATTTGGATTTCTCACCTTCGATCGCGCCGAGACCGTCACCGAATCGGGTTGGGACGAAGCGCGCCAAGTGCCCGTGGTGAGCGCCTGGACGGACTTTCAAGGTTTCGAGCTCGCGCCCGGCGCGTCGGTGGATTCTGAAGCGCTGCGCATCGGTCTCGAAACTGAACCCCACGCCGCGCTGGAAGCTTGGGGCGACGCCGTGTATCAGCGCTATCACCCGCCTTTGTGGAAGAACACTCCCGGTGGTTGGCTGGGATGGTCGTGGGTGGATCCGCTCTACACCGAGCTGTACGAAGAGGTGGTGCACCGCAATATCCGCGCCGTACGCAATCGCCTGAAGCTGGATGAAAGCCACGTTCAGTACGTGTGGGTGAGCATCGGGAATCTGAAAGATATCTTGCCTGGAAATTGGCTGAACTGGAATTACGAGCGCTTTCCCAGCGGCCCGGAAGCTCTCGTCGCTGATCTCGGCTCGCAAAAGTTCACCTTGGGATTGTGGACCGGCACGTTTTGGCTGAGCGCGCAGATCACCGATGAGGTCGAAGAATTACGCGATGCGATGCTGAAGTACCAGGGCAAGCCCATCATCATTAACCATCGCGATCTGGGCCCCATGTACGTTCCCGACCCCACGCACCCCAAGACGCAGGCGTTCATTCACAAGGTCTATTCCACTTACCGCAAGTGGGGCGTGCGCTACTACATGATCGACTTTACGGACGCCGTTGCCGGAGTGACGCCCGGCACGCATCTGAACGACGGCTACTACGACAAAACCAAAATCAACGGGCCGCAAGCGTGGCGTGAGGGTTACCGCGCCATTCGCGAGGGCTGCGGCGACGACACGTATCTTCTCGGTTGCGTCTGCACGTTCCAGAACATTGGATTTTCCAACGGCCAGCGCGTGGGCTCCGACTACGGCGAGGGCCGCGGGCTCTACGGGCCCAACAAGGGCTTTTACCCCGGCACGTTTGTCATCAACAAGCCCGATTACTGGACCTCCCACCGCACCGGGATCTGTTCCATGATTTATTACTTCGCGCACCGCAAGCTGTACCTCTCCGACAGCGGCAACGTGATGTCCATCGACAAGCCCATTCCGCTCGCCGACGCGCAAATCAGCGTCACCCTTTTCGGCATCAACGGCGGCCCCGTCATGCTCGGCGATGATATTGAGCGCATGGATGAGGACCGCATGCTCATGGTCCGCACCATCTTCCCGCGCCTGCCGGAGTGCGCGCGCCCGCTCGATTTGTTCGACTACACCGAGCTCGATTATCCCCAGATCTTCCACCTGAAAGTCGAGCGCGAGTGGGACCATTGGGATTTGCTGGCCGTGTTCAACCTGGGCGAACACACACTTGCGAAGACCCTGCCCCTGGAGCGCCTGGGGCTCGACCCCAAAGGCTCCTACGCCGTTTTCGACTTTTGGAACCAGCGTTTCCAGGGTGTCGAAACCAGCGGCGCGGTTTCCGTGGAAGTCCCGCCCGACAGCGTGAAGCTGCTGCGCATTGCGCGCCATCGAGAGCATCCCTGGCTGATTTCCACCGACATGCACGTGCGCCAGGGGCAAGCGGAAATTCTGGATTGCAAATGGGACGAGGATGCCATGACGCTGACCGTCCGCGCCCAGCGCCCCGCCGGACACGAAGGTTCGATCTACGCCCACGCGCCCAAAGGATGGGCACTCGCCGAGCCCAAAGGCCTCTGGCTGGCGCGCGATGGCCGCGATAATTCCCTGGTCATCCGCAAGCTCCTGAAGTTTGAGGAAGAGCCGGTGGAAGTGAAGATGCACTTCAAGCGGTTCTGAAGGAACGGGACACTGGATGAGGGATAAGGGACACGGGACGTAGGGGCAGTTCGCGAACCGCCCCTACGACGAATCGCGGGTCGAACCGTTCGCCACGACATCGGAATACGCAATCACATGGACGGACTAACTTAATGGCTGCTACAACTCAATTCCACTTTGACCTGCAAACGCGACGCTATTCCATCGAAGGCCCCGTGGGCTTCAAAAACGCGCGCCTGGGAATCGAAGTGAACGGCGCCATGCACTGGGCCGACGATGCTGCGCATGCCGCTTGGAACGATGGCGAAGCTAAAGTCGAATTCACCGCACCGCAGATGGAGTGGAAGGTGCGTTTTAAGTGGGTCAGCGACCGCCCCGCACTGCTCATCAGTTCGACGCTGGAGAATCGAGGGCAGCAGCCCGTCAAGCTGGGCCGTTGCCTGTTGGTGGACACGAACAACGCCACGAGTGAAGTGCGGTTTGGCTCGCACCCGGAAAACGCCGCGGCACTTCTGACCAAGGGAGCAGGAAACCCTCCGTGGTTCTCCAAATCCCTCATGAAATCGCCGGAGCCCCTGATCAGCAAAACTCTGACGCAATGGTTTTCGCCGGGTTCCGGACCAGCCTTGCAATTTGGATTTGTGACTTTTGATCGTGCTGAAACCGTAATTGAATCCAAGTGGGACACGGTCCGCAAATGTCCAATTGTGAGTGGGTGGAGCGCGTTCAGTGGGTTTGAACTCGGACCTCTTGTCTCTGTGGACTCCGAACAACTCCGCATCGGCCTCGAGACCGACCCCCTGGCCGCTCTGGAAGCCTGGGCAGACGCCGTCTACGAACACTATCATCCTCCCATTTGGCCCAAGCCGCCGGCGGGTTGGGTCGGATGGGCCTGGGTTGACCCGTTTTTCGTGGAAAAGTACGAGGACGTGGTGCGACGGAACGCCCGAGCCGTGCGCAATCGTCTGAAGCTTGACGAAAACGATGTTCCCTACGTTTGGGTAAGCGTCGGCAACATCAAGGATATATTGCCGGGAAACTGGCTCGAGTGGAATTACGACCGCTTTCCCAGCGGCCCGGAAGGCTTGCACCAGGATCTCGACTCCCTGAATTTCCGCTGGGGGTTGTGGGCAGGATTTTTCTGGTTAAGTTCGCGGCTCACCGCGCAAGTGGAGCGCCTGAAGGATGCCCTGCTGCAATATCAGGGAAAGCCTTTGACGATTCCGCATCGCGATCTGGGAGAAATGTACGCGCTCGACCCCAGCCACCCGAAGACGCAGGAATTCATTCGCGAAGTCTTCTCCACCTACCGGCGCTGGGGCGTGCGTTACTACATGCTCGATTTTCTGGACTGCATGACCGGCGCCACGCCCGGCGCTCATCCCAACGACGGCTATTACGACAAGTCCAAGATCAACGGCCCGGAGGCTTGGCGCGAGGGCCTGCGCGCGATTCGCGAGACCGTCACGGACGACACCTACCTGCTGGGCAGCACCGGCCCGGCGCTCCAGGTGACGGGGCTGGTGAACGGCGTTCACCTGGGCAACGACTATGGCGACGGGCGTCCGCTCTACGGGCCGAACAAGGGTTTTTACCCCGGCACGTTCGTCATCAACAACCCGAAGTGGTGGACCTCGCACCACACCGCGTTGATCACTATGGGCACGTACTCGTTTATCCACCGCAAACTCTACATCGCCGACACGGGCAGCGTGATGACGATTGACAAGCCCATCGCCCTGGCCGACGCGCAGATTACCGTCACCTTCTTCGGCATCAACGGCAGCCAACTGATGATGGGCGACGACGTTGACCGCATGGACGAAGGGCGCATGAGGATGATCCGCCTGGTCTTCCCGCGCCTCCCCCAGACTCCGCGCCCGCTCGACCTCTTCGACCAGGCCGAGCTGGACTATCCCCAACTGTTCCACCTTCCGGTCGAGCGCGAGTGGGACCGCTGGGATTTGCTGGCAGTTTTCAATCTGGGCAACGAGACGCTCGTGAAGACCGTCCCCTTCCCCCGCCTGGGCCTTAGTGCGACCACGCCTTACGCCGTCTGGGACTTTTGGAACGGGCGATTCCAGGGCGTCTTGCAGGACTCAGTCTCGATTGAAGTGCCCCCTCGCAGCGTCAAGCTGCTGCGCATTGCCCGCGACCGCGAGCACCCATGGCTGCTTTCCACGGACATGCACGTCCGGCAAGGCCAAGCGGAAATTGAGGATTGCCGATGGGATGAGGCAAGCATGACGCTGACCGTCCGCGCCCAGCGTCCCGCGGGACACGATGGCAGCATCTACGTGCGCGCCCCCAAGGGATGGGCCTTGGCCGAACCGAAAGGCCTTTGGCTTGCGCGCGATGGCCGCGATAATTCCCTCGTCATCCGCAAAGCCCTGGCCTTCGCAGGCGCACCAGTCGAAGTGCAGATGCGATTCAAAAAGTACACGCCGTAGCGCGGACCCCCGCCTTTGGGGTCCGCGGCTCTTACCGTGCAAATGCCACGAATGCCGGATTGCGCCCCGATGCATCGGGGCGGTTGGGGCTTCGCCGTGGATTCGTGGTTACCGAATCGCCCCGATGCATCGGGGCGCAATCCGGAATATCTCCGCATTTGAAATGAACCGCTTTCCCTGCGTAAGAGCCGCGGACCCCAAAGGCGGGGGGCGCTACGGGCGTTGAATGGGTTCATCTTCTCACTGGAAACTGTCGATAAGCGATGCGGGGAAGTGTAGGCCGCCAGGTTGATCGTGAAAGAGCACGGTTGCCCACATTTCGCCATTGGGTTTTTGCCTCTTCTAGCCACTCGTGTCAGCACCAGGATAAAACGGGGCCAAAATCGTCAGTCTATAGGGAGCCAAGTCCTGAAAGCCTCATCGGCGGAGACGCGGTAAAAACTCCAAATCAGACTCTACAGATTTCTGAAAAGTGGCTCAACCCGATCTGAATCGCAAGCTGAGCGTTCATAAACAACGCGTCCAGCAACAACGCAGTTGTCCATGTACCCGACGTCGGTCAGTTCCCAAGAAGCCGACCGACCAGCCAAGTGATCACAAGAAGGCACGGTAACTTCCCAGAGGGGACTTTGGGGGGGCAGGGATTGGACTTCCACGAGTAGGCCGTTAAACGGGCGCTCAGCCTCCGGAAATCGCTTATCAAACGGGTTGCACGATCTATCAAATCCGGCCCGAAACCTTCCTCACAACAGCAGACGTACGCGTTCTTTGCGTTCGTTTGCGGCTCTTCGTCCGTCCTTGGCATTCTAAGTTCAGATCTTGGCATAACCGCGAACTTGCAACCACAGGCTCCAGGGATAGCCTTGAATCCATTTGCTGGTGGTGGTAATCTCCCGACGCATCAGACGCGTGGGCCATGTGCTCTTTGGTCTGCCCTACACTCGCAAGCTTTTCCGGCCGTGCCGTGACGAAGTTCCTCAAGGTGGCGCTGGTAATGTGCGTTGTGGCAGGCGGAGCGTGTAAATTCACCCCATCGCGCGACGATCGGGCAGCCCACGAAGTCCACGCGGCGGCAGAGCAATTCACCAGGTTAGAGACATCGGGTAGGTGGCTTGGCCCCGAAAATTGGAATGATTTAAGCGATTACTTCCAGGAAACGCGTCCCTGGTCTCCCCCTCAGTCTATTTCCTTGCTCAAAACCTACTCGATGGGCCTAATCGAAGGTACGATCTATGCCAATGGCAAGCCCTGTTATCTAGTGGAGATGGACTACCAGCTTTGGGGCACGATCGATTCATTCCTTCACTTCAGGACAGCGGAAACTGCCACAGGCCAGCCCACAGCTCTGGGCAGGACGGTTTTCAAGAAAGAAAACGAGGAATACTGCTTTGCGGATGAGTTTGTCCGGCGCGGCGAGTCCGAAACAGGAGAGAAGAAAAAGGGAGCGCTCAGGTGGAGAGTGGCGTGGTTTCCCGCTTACGGCCCAAAGATAACGGTCGATGCGGCGCTACGTTACGTGGTGGAAAAAAGCGATAAGTCGACCGACCCACTCACCCGATACAATGCGGCGCGAACGCTCGCCATGCTGAGGCAGCTTTCAACCGGGGTGTTATTACCTCCTCCTCCAGTGAACTTCGCCCCCCAATCCGCCGAACAGACTGCCAGCCAATTCCTCGAGCTTGAAAGCCACCTGGCGCTCGATCGGGGCGGCAAACTTGCAGACTTTTACATGGAAACTCCCCCAAAGGAGACGAAGGAGATTCAGGTAGTTGATGGTCCGGTCGTTGCTCCAGAGCGCCCCGGGCCAAAAATCGCCCGAGATACCACCGACATTTTCATCTTGGCAGATTCCTTGGGCACCCTGGACGCCGACCTGCGTCTTACGGACTATCCGCGAAGGAGGCCGGGCAGTGCGTGCTATTTTGACCTGCAGATCGAATTAACGATGGTGTTGTCCGACGTGCACTGGGAAGTCGCGCCAGACGGCACCGCAAAGCAAATCAACGGCCCCTTCGCCTGGAGATTTGAATCCTCCTACTTTCTGCCGTTCATCACCTTGGACACAGCTATTCACTACGTGCTGGAAAAGGGTAGGAAGACCTCTGATGCCGCCGTGCGAAGGAATGCAGAAAGAACTCTTGCCATTTTCAGAGCGTACCAAAATGGCCAACCCCTTCCGGATTACCTCTGCATGGGTGCGAGCGGGGGCTGTACGGAGTAGGGATACCTGATCAGGGACAATCGCGCCAGTAATCAATTGACGAGAACGGGCTTGCGAGCTTTCCCAGGCAACTCAAGGCCAGCCACATTGCCGGTAAGACGCCCTTGCCGCTGCTGAATCGCCTTGTGCCCGTGCAAGTGCTGCGACCCGCCATCGCCACCTGACAGCCTGGTTCCTGACGCCTTCGCTAATCATCCGCCATAGCGCAAGAACTCACCCGCGACGATTCTTCTTGCTGATTGACCATCTTCTGCGGAACATCAGCGCGGCGCCAAATTCCGCGAGTGCTCCTGCCGATGGAATGCGGCGAAGTCGTTGGTAGCTTTTCGCTTTGTGTCACCGGCCGATAGGATCTCGGGTACGCTGCGAGCGACCACGACCCGGCCATGGGTTTGATTTGCGATAGCCGCCGCGTGCGCCCTGTTTCAACATGGCTTCTCGTGTTGGGTGCGCCGGAGGGTAGTTGCTTGCGTTGATGTCCACTCGAAACTTGCCGAGCTTGGAGTGTGGGAGGTTCACCTGTGCACCCCGCACTCGCGTTAGTGTGCCCGACTGCAACTTACTTATCCGAGTGGCTTCCTCCAAACCGGTGAAACCGGCTCCCTTTTAACCCGGTGCCAACACACTCGCCACTAGCCACCAGGCACTGCTCTTGGGAGTGTGTCACGCGGGGGAGTAGCACGGCCATCCTGGCCGTGGCCCCAGGAGGCCGAGCGCTGCTCGGCCCTACGCGACGTGGCACGGGCGTCCCGCCCGTGTCCGGTCATGGCCGGGACGGCCGTGCCACCCCGCCGGTCGCGGCGACAGCATTGGTCGGATTGCGCAGAGCAAAGCTCTGCGAATCGAAACGCAGAGCGGCGATCTGCGCTCGCTGACTTGCGTTCTGTCAGCACCGGCTTAAAAGTGTGCCAATTTCGTCGGCGTTTAGGGAGCCGGGTTGTGCCGGCCTCATCGGCGGGGACGCGGTAAGAACTCTATATCAGACTCTACAGATTTTTCGGTAAAAAGTCGGTTTGAATCGAATTGCAGATCAGGTGTTCTTAGGCAAGACGGCTTGGAGGAACTTTTTTCTCCCGAACGCGCTTGAGAAACTGGGCTGAAGCGCCCGCGCCAGCCGGTGGTGGCCGGGTGTATGATACCTCGGTGCCGGAACTCAAACGACTCACACAACATCAAGCTACGGAAGTCATAGTCGCATCCTTGTTCATGGCAGGATTACTTTTTATTGTCTCTGCACCGTGCCAAAATACGCCCGTCCAGAAGAGTGGAACCAGCTCCGCGTTGCTCCAACAAGTCACCCTGGTGGGACGTGTCCTCGCCTCCCCCGACCCATTGACGAATTATGGCGGCAGCCTCGACTGCCACTTTGAGGAATTCCTCTTTGGGGCGGAGTCAAATGGCGAGCGAGGGAAGAAGGTCATTACTCCTGTATTGATTGCCCTCTGTTATTACGGCAATGAAGAGCCTCTGACCGACCCCTTTTTCGACCATTCCAAACTGTACGAATTGCATGTGGACAGGACCGGTGAGCGTGGCGTTAGGTTAAAGGATGTCGCATACCATACGTTCGTAAACTCTGCGACGGGGGAAGAATCACCGCCGGAAATGGGAATGCAGGTACTCGATGGTGCTCCAAAGGACCTTCTGAAACCCGATTTACTCTTGCCCTGTTATGAGCTTCGGTGGGGCGGATTCAAAATTTTGAGTCAGGGCACTGCCCCGGGCCATCGAACACCGAATTCGGCTCTCGAGACATCCCCCGGCCTCGGTTTGTCAAATGCGGACAAGCAAATTCCGCAGCCACCCTGCAAGTCAGCGGCCCCCCTGCTAACAGGGGACGCTGGAAAGCCGTCGTGGCTCACGACAGAGCAACTGCTTGAACGTGCGATTCATTGCGAGGCACCCACTTTTCTGCTCCTAGCTTCACAGGCGAGAATACAAGGAACGGTCATTCTTTCTATTCTTGTGGACCAAAAGGGCGAGGTTTCTTGCATCCAGGCTATCACCGGACATCCCATGTTGTTGGGCGTAGCTATTGATGCCGCCCGAAAATGGAAGTTCAAGCGGATGCTGCAAGATGGCAAGTCAGTGGGATTCTATGGCTGGTTGGCATTCCGCTTCTCTAGCACGGGCCCTGACTCCAAGCACACTTCATGTCTTGAAGCCCACTGGTGATCGTGGCCTCCCAACGAATAGTCAGGGAAAGAAAGGGATCCTGACACCATTACTGCCCCAAGGCACGCTGGCCTAACTTTCGCCGCAAGAAAACGAAGTCCCTGTCCCCCATTTTGAGGTGCAGTCCCGCCGTAAGAACCGCGGACCTTAACACCGAAGGTCCGCGCTACGGTCGTTGAATTGCGTTCATCTTCTCACCGGAAAGTGTCGATAAGCGATGTGGGGAGGTATGTCACGCGGGGGTTGGGTTGCAAGTCCCGGCGTCATGGCCGTCATCGAAGGAGCCTCGGTGGCCGTGTCGTGTCGGGGTCGCCGCGGCGACCGTGCGAGCCGACGCGACGTGGCACGGGCGTCCCGCCCGTGTCCGGTCATGGCCGGGACGGCCATGCCACCCCGCTGGTCGCGGGGAAAGCGTGGGTCGGATTGCGCAGAGCGAAGCTCTGCGAATCGAAGCGCAGAGCTTTGCTCTGCGCAATCCCTTCCCGATTTCCCCCATCCCGTGATGCCCGGCGCAACGAGGCCCGTACGAGCACGGCGCTCCGGACATTGCCAAACGTAGCGCCGCCCGGAACCTGTCCCGACTCCGTCGGGAGGGCGGCACTTCCCGTATTCGGAAATCGCGATTGGCAAAGCTGTGGGCATCATGGAAGTGCCGGGCTGAAGCCCGGCGCTACGTGGCTTCCCGTGCCCAACAATCGAATTTCATGGGGATTGATAAACCGGGGCAGAAAGCGTACAATTGTACGGTATGGCTTCTCTGGTCGTTGATACTTCGGCCCTGCTCGCGGTGCTGCTGAACGAACCCACGCGGCGGGCGCTGGTTAACGCGACGGAAGGATACAGTTTGATGGGGGCGCCCTCCTTACCCTGGGAGATCGGCAATGCCCTGGTGGCGGGCGTCCGTCGCAAGCGGATATCGGCGGCGGACGCACAGCGAGCTTGGGCAAGCTACCAATCTGTGCCTGTGCGCTTGGCCCATATTGATGCCGGCCGCGCCGTTAACCTTGCGTTGCAAGTCGGGTTGTACGCCTATGACGGCTACGTATTGCAAACCGCGCTCGCCGAAGGGCTGGCGCTACTGACGCTGGATCTCCGACTGGCAAGGGCCGCACAGCAGGTCGGCGTGAAATTGCAGGAGTTTTGAGATGAAAGTATATAACTATTCCGAAGCCAGGCAGCAACTGGCGGAACTGCTGAACCGCGCCAGCCGCGAAGGGGGAGTGGAGATTCGCCGCCGCGATGGTCAAGCCTTTTGGGTCCGCCCGGCCGCGCGTTCCGGTTCACCGCTGGACGTGCCGGGAATCAATGCGGGTCTGTCCCGGAAAGAAATTGTGGATCTGGTGCGCGAGAGTCGCCGATCCACCGCTCGGCTCTTGAACAAGAGGCGCGCGTCCTCACGTCCCAGGGCGAAGCCAGACGGTCAGCCGTCTCCCTGAACTAATTTGCCATTGTCCGCGGCTTTTTGCCACGGCACCGTTGCCAGAGCAAACCGGGTAGCGGGGAGGTACGCGTCTTTCGCGTTCCTCCGCGGCTTCCGGTATCGCGTATTAATTGGCATATGGCCGCTCGTGATGGTTCAGAGCCCCGGAGTAGTGCTGGGATGCGCACAACGCGCTACCGGCTTAGCGACGGTCCAGGAGATGAGCGACTTCCCTGCGGTCAGCGTCCCTTTGGCTTTAGACCCACCTGGCAGTTCACAAAATCAACGAGAATGGAAATTTCCAAGGCAGAGATGCCGCCGATATTCATGCCCTGTTCGTCCATCATGTAGGAATTCCGTTGGCACATGACCAAGGTAAGACCTTGTACTGTCGAAGGCCAGGAAGAAGTGTCGATGGTGTAGGAGAACGAACCCTTTTGATCGCCGAGTTCTATCGTGATGGCATCAAGTGTGGACTGACAAGCGGTTGAATTGGATGTCCAGGCGGGGTTTGCCACGGGATCTGGCCACTGGGCGCTATAGACGTATCCGTCGGGATCACTCAAGAAAACCGGGCCTCCGCCCGTGTCGATCATCGCAATGGGTGAAGGCACAGTGCCTGGCCATTTTGTTATCGTGTCCCCAATTTTGAGGGACTTCGGAATCAAAGACATCCATTCAATATTGGGAACAATATCGAACATCTGATACCCCAGGGGCTTTGTCTTATAGATGTTCAGAGAGGAGCCGAGTGCGACTTTGGGCAAACGCGCCACGCCATGTATTTGCGCGGCCGGAGCATAGTTGAATTCCACGCAGGGATAAGAAGGGTTGTAAGAGAGTGGCGCCTGCATCGTAAATGCTGTGCCGAGGGGTGTGCTCCAGCGGCTCGCCGTCCAAGGGGAGAGACATCCCGCGCCAAAATTTGCCGTCCGGGAACCCTCCGTAGGGGAATCGCCCGTACATGCGTAGAACAGGCAATCTTCGAGGGTGTAAACGTTGCCGCTGGTTGTCGCAAGATGGATCGGCCCGCGGACGATATTCGCGGGACAACCCCAAGGCTCGGAGGTCTGGCCCAAAACCTCGTAGTTCAAGTTGCTGTTGGGAAGCGCCTCGATGTCCTCCCACCGTGGGACTATAAGCACGGAGTTGCCGGAATCCAACAGTAACTGGACGGCCGGCGTGGCCGGCGCCCCCTCGAAGAAAATATCGATATAAGCGTCAAAATCCGAGTTTAACGAAACAGTGGTGAGAGGAACTTCCAGATTGTCGGCTGCCTCCTCGGCGAGCCGGGTTCGTGGTTGGGGCTCACGAATCAGTGCGGAGAGCGACTTTTCAATCGCGGCCTTGTGTTCAGGCAGAACGATCACCGGGTGATGTAAGGAAGCTTTCGAAAAGTGCATTCGGCGTCACCTCGTCACTGGTCCTTCAGTTGCCGGGTTCGGGCACATTGAAGCGGAAATTCCGCAGGGTAAAGTAAGAAGACGCGAGGGTGGCGCGCAGTGCGACACGGGAGGCAGCCGCCTTGACCATGGCACTGAGCGTCTGGTTGTCGCCAATCGAGATCTTGCCCACCACGCCCAACCCCAAGGAGATGCCTCCCGGCGTGTTGGCGACCAGTCCTCCCACGGCCGCTGCGTGATCGGCTGCGGCGTTGGCGAGATCTCTCAACACCCAGGCGTTCGTCGTAGTTACGCCGCAGGCATTAGGGTCTTTTGGAATCTGTATATAGTTGGCGAATCCGGTTGCGTAAGCCGTGGGCTCATTCATCGATTTGCCAGGGTAGAAGGTCGTGCTCGAGGATATTGAGCCGGGCGGATCATCGCCCATCACCGGAGTACCATCAATCGTGTCGATGAGAAATTCCAGCAACACGGTCTCGGCGGCAACGATTTCCGAATCCGGTATGGTGGTCGAAATCTGCGGCGGATCGACAGACGCGCCCATGCGGTCAATGAACTTGCCCTTATAATACGCCTCGAAGTACGCGATGAACGCTTTGTCTAACGGAGCACGGCTGTGAAGGTACTGAACCTCACTGGCACTTAGACCTGACTCGTTGACAGAGGAGCCTGTCAGGGGCGCTGCCCCGGGCTTCAATTGAAGGTCAAACAGTTTGTCGGCGAAATCCTTCATTTCACCGTGCGTGAGCTTGTCCGGTGGACGGTGCTTACGGATAGCTTCCCGCTCGGCGGCAATTTGCCCACTGTCGGTCAGCACATGGTTGGCGATTTGCGCATCGACCTGGGCTTCTCCTGATACGGATAACAGGAGATCCAGAAACGCGTTGGTAACCCTATGCGTCTGGAGAGCGCCCGGCAGATGCCCTCGTACCGCCGTTTGTATTGAGGTGCGATAGGTCTCAAAAAGGGGTCCGGATGCTTTACCAGCCAGCAATATCCTTTCCCCGGGTACAGAGGGTGGTAGTACGTAATGGAACTGGGCCGTCGGTTCGCTGGCAAGAAGGCTGGATCTGTCGGGCGTGCAAGAATCGCTGGGCGGGGCTATAACCGGTTGGAACCGCTTCAGGGGCAGCACCACGCAGCCGGAAAGCATGGCCGCTACGCCAGCAATCAAAAGCATATCGGCAGCGAAGCGAGTTCTCATGGGTTGGGCACCCACGATGAGATCGGTGAGTATTGCAGCGGATGTTCAGCCATAAGTCAAGTGGATTCGGTGATAGGTCCTGTCAATACATCCAGCTATTCGGCCAAGTGAGGGCCCCGACTCTGCTTTTGGCCACTCGTCACACATCACTCTTCACTCATCACTGCTTTTGTGATTTGCGATTTTCGGACCCGGCCCTGCCCGCATTTCCGCCCAGGGGTTCTGCCTTTTCTAGCCACTCGCCACTAGGCACTGCTCTTACTTCGACCTGTTCAGCGCCGCGCCATGAGAAAAGGCAGGGGAGGAATTTGGCTCGGAGCCAAATACCTCCACGCTACCCGCTCCGTCGTCGTTGCAGATTCTGACACCCTGATCCACTCTCTTTATCGCGGCTCGAATTCTCCTGGCATCGTCTGGAATTTTGAATTCTACCCAGTCCTTGGAGGCATGAGCCAATCGAGAACCCGATTGAGGTGGACGTTCAGCCACGCAATCTAGGCAAATGCAATACTGACTACTAGGAGGATGACCAGGAATGACAAGCGGTTCCGTGTTTTGGGTGTGTCCATGGTATGTTTCCCAGCGCGTAGCGAGAGGGATTTTCACCCACTTCAAAGGCCCTCAGGCGTGGGGCGGCCTGGGGCGTTCGTAAATGATCATCCAGGACGTGCCGAATTTGTCCCGGAGCATGCTGAAGCGGAAGGCAAAAAACGTTTCCTGCAGGGGCATGAAGATTTGCCCGCCGTCGGCAAGCAGAGCATGAATGCGCTCCGCCTCATCCGTGCTGGTGAGGGAGAGGGAAAGATACGCGCTGCGCATCGGCTGGAAGCGGTCCGGCGGAACATCCGCCGCCATCAGCTCCGTTTCTCCGATGATGATGCGGGCATGAAGAATGGCCTTCCGCCAGTCGGGCGGGACGTCGCTGGGGTCCGGCTGTTCGGCATGCGTCACCATCATCGTAATTCTTCCGCCGAGATGCTGCTCGTAAAAACGGAAAGCCTCCGCGCAGTTGCCGCCATAGTTGAGATAGGTATTAAGTTTCATCGTCGTGGTCTTCCTTTGGGGATTTGATTCGAAAAATGAAGGGCGGATTTCGTCGCCACGGAAAGATGCTATACGCCCCACTGGCGTTATGCAAGGTACGCGTGTTTACAACGCTCAACGGCAAAGGGTGGGGCGTCCGCCAGATGACGGACGCCCCTTGTGGTCAGGTTAGAAGTTCAGCTTCATTGCGATCTGCATCAGCCGAGGGTCGCGGGCCAACGTGACTTCGTCATAGCTCCCGCTGCTGAAGGTGTTGGACGAACCGCCCGTGCCGGGTTGAATGGGATTGACATGGTTAAAGACGTTAAACGTTTCCAGCCGCAATTGGCCGGTGAAGCGCTCACTGAATTTGATGTTCTTGAACAGACCGATATCGGTGCGCCAGAAGCCGGGGCCGCGCGCGGTTCCCGGAGAGGAATTGCCGACACTGGTCTGCCCGGCGTAAGGGACGCAGTATTTGGCGGTTCCGTAACACTGGTAGGCGCCGGTGTAGTACCACTCGCCCGTGGACAACAACTTATACGTGTGGGGGCCCCAGTTGGGGTTGCCCACGAAGTCCGGACGCAGGGAACCTTGCGACGAGCCCAACCATCCTACCCCGGCCGTATCCACGACGCCCGCACCGGAAAGTACCGGGGTGAGGGGCAGACCCGTTTGGAAGGTTAGGACGCCGCTGAATTCCCAGCCGCCGAGCACATGGCCGAGCGCGCCCCTCTGGGAATGCATCCAGGGAAGGTCATAAACGAAGTTGCCGGTGATTACATGGCGGCGGTCAGCAATGTTGGGACCGTAGTTTTCGGGGATGTTCGCGTAGCTCTGCGGCATGACGCCTCCCGTGCTGCGGTCCGCCTGATAGGTGGTTAGACCGTGCGACCAGGTATAGGCCACGTTGAACAAGGAGTTGCCGGACAGCTTCTTTTGCGCTTGCATCTGCAAGGCCTCGTAATTTGAAGTGTAGGCATCCTCGAAGTCGGCGGCATATCCGTAACCGACATAGGGCCGCACAATGTTGAGCAGAGTGGTGTTGCTCGAAGTGACGCAAGGCATACCGTTACAAGCGGCGCCCCCGTTCGCGGAGGTGAACTGGATGGTGTTCGGCCCGCTGGTGCAGGAGTTGGGACCAGCGCACTTTTGCCACGCCCCGGGCAGAGGAGCATTGGTGTCAAGAAAACCGGGCAAGTGCGTGCCAGAGTTGCCATAGTAGCCAACATCAAACAGCCAAGTCTGCTGGTACTGACGCTGGATGTCCAGGCTCCACTGTTCCATGTAGGGGGCCTTGTAATTGATGGGCATGCGATTGTTGATGGCCGGCGCCGCCGTGCTGGTAATGGTGGTGGTAGCGCCGCTGGGGGCGGCAAACGTCGTGTTGGTGAAGCTCAGGTTGGTCAGGAAGCCCGGGTTGTTGGCGACGTTGAGCTCGGGATTTCCGAACTCCAATCCGTTGTCAAAAAATATGCCATAGCCCGCGCGGATGGAAGTCTTGCCGTTGCCAAAAGGATCCCAGGCGATGCCCAGGCGCGGAGCGATGGCGCGGTCGAACTCCTTGCCAACTTTGCTCCCGAAGGGTGATTTCGTCCCCACGAAGCCGTTGTACGTGACCGGAGTCGCACTCGCAAAGATGAACCCGTTCAGCGGGGTGTACTTGGAATTACAGGCGCTGCTGGAGGGAATGCCGTTCACCAGCGACACGTCAATGTTGCCGTTGGAGAGAACGCAGGGCGCCTTGGTGGGATCATACAGCGCCGGATCGAAGTTGATGAGCCGGCTGCTGCCGCCGGGGCCGCTGCCGTCGGTAGGCTGACGGAAAAAGGAGTCCCGCAGGCCATAAGTCACCGTGAAATTGGGCCTGACGCGCCAGGTGTCCTGCCCATAGAATTCGACCTGGTTGTCAAAGATATTGGCGGTGACGTCCAGATTCGCTTGCGCGAAACCACTGTCATTCCCCAGCAGGAAATTCGCCCAGTTCTGCTCGAAGCTGCTGGGGCAGGCGGGCAGAGCCCCCACCCCACAAATGGTGCCGCCCGCCGTGGTGGAGGTGGGAGCGTTTTGATTGTTGAAGCTGAAGGAGCCGTTGGGGGACCCGCTCAGCAGGTTTTCGTGCTTGTTGTAGTGATAACCGATCGCCCCAAACTTCAGCGTGTGGGAGCCGAAAACCTTCGAGAGGTTAATGAACGCCGTCTGATTACGGTTGTAGTCGTTATAGGGACCGTAGCCCGAAACCCCCGTGCCGCTGCTGAAGCCGATGGTGGGCACGCGGCCGAGGAGGGGAGTGAAGGGCATCAGACTGCCGATCGCCGACATGACATCGGGAGAGGCTGAGGACGCCGAAAGGCCAATATTCGTGCTGAGGATGGCGCCGTAAGAGAAGCCATACGCAGCATCAACCAAAAAGGTGGGTGACGCCGTCGCCGTCACATGGAGATTGTATTCGTGGCCGGGCGAGTTGGTGGAGGTCGTGGCGATGCCGTTGATGGGATAGCTCGTAAACAGACCCCCGGGCTCAATGGTGGGGATGGTGTCGTGTAAGTACTTGCCGTAGATCGTCACCTTGCCCTTGATGGTGTGATCCACCTTGACCATATCTTCGTGGAAGTTGTAGACGCCGGCCAGATTCGAAATGATGTTGAAGGTCCCGGAGTTGATGGGCGGGAACTTGGAGTAGATGTCCTTGATATAGGCCGCCGCGACGGGGTTAATGCTCCCGCTCGCAATTTGCGTCCCATAAGCCGCGCAAGCCCCGGCCACACCGTTGGTGTTTGCCCAGCTTGTACAGACGGGATGCAGGAAGGCTCCTGTCAACATGCCCGGGGTGGGCACATTCGTAGCCGTCGTGGGCGAATAGTTGATCACCCGGCGAGCTTCTTCGGATACAAAGAAAAAGGTCTTGTCGCGCTGCTCGTAGACGTGGGGAATGTAGACGGGCCCGCCCACGGTGCCGCCAAAGTCGTTGTAACGCAGGATGGGGCGGGGAGTGACCGGGTTGGTGGTGTTGTTCACCCATTGGTTGGCGTTCAGAATGTTGTTGCGCCAGAATTCGTAGACCCCGCCATGAATGTCGCTGGTCCCAGAGCGAGTGATGATGTTGACCTGCGCCCCGCCCGAACGGCCCAACTCGGGATCATAGACGCCGCGCACGATGCGGAATTCGGAGATGGCATCCACGCTGGGGAAGGAGAGGATGGTCAGATTACTCCCTCGATCCATGTTGTCCATGCCGTCGACCTGGAAATTGTTCTCCTCGCGGCGGCCGCCGTTAATCTGAAAACCCGTGGTATTGGTGGCGGAGCCACCGAAGGGGTTGGTGGCGCCAACATAGTATTGATCGGTGCTGTTGCTGTCGCTGACCCCGGGCACCAGAATCATGAGCTGCTCCCAAACGCGATTGTTCATGGTGAGCTCGCGCACCTGCGTGCCCGTCACCACTCCGGCAGCCACGGCATCTTCCATATTGACCTGGAGGGGAGCGGCTTCCACCTTCACCGTTTGCGATGCGGCGCCCACCGTCAGGCTGGGAAAGAAGGTCAGCTTGTCATCCACGTTCAGAACAATACCGGCCTGCACGAGCTTCTGGAAGCCCGCGGCTTCCACCGTGAAGGAATAACGGCCGACCGGAAGCTCCACAAACGCGAAATCACCGGTGGCGCCGGTCTTTGCCGTGCGCACGTCAGCGTTCTTATCGGTGTCCCGGAGTGTAACCTTGGCGTTGGGGACCACGGCCCCGCTGGGATCTTTCACCGTGCCCGAAATCGAACCTGTGGTTTCCTGCGCCCAGGCGCTCGCACCCATGAGCAACCCGGCCAATGCCACCAGCAGCGCTAGTGACCAATATACTTTCCGCCCACCTGCGTGGTCGAACTTCATGATGGTACCTCCTTCTTTCTTTAGTTGTGATATCCCCGTTTTTCCCAACGCTCGAAAGTATTCAGTGTTCAAAAATGCGACGGCGGCCTCCGGTAAAGGCCGAAAACATCCGTGATGCATCAACGGTAACTGAAATGAAAGTACCCTTGGTGATCATAAAATATCATTACCGAGGCCGGACTTGCAACCTCGATGAGGCTCTGAGGCCCCTAAACGCCCGGCCGCAGGAGCCGGTTGACGATCTTGTAGCGGTCGGCACGATACCGGCTCTTCACATATTCGACCGGCTGTCCATCGGCCAGGTAAGCTACCCGCGTAAAAAGAAATAGCGGACTGCCTTTGCGCACCCGCAACAGCCGGACATCTTCGGCTCTCGCCAACCCCACCTCCACCGTCTCGTCCGCAACCTGGATGCGAATGCCATAGCGGTTCCATAGCGTTTCGTACAGGGAGTCAGCGGGGCGGAAATGCTCGACGAGGTCGGGGCAGAGGTGACGGGGCAGATGACTCATCTCCAGCGCCATGGGGAGCGCCACGGCGATCCGCACGCGATGCAATCTGATGATCTCCGCGTG
>Ga0326728_10009123_pt1 | contig 24059 bp, 22 predicted proteins | sample MB3enrmetagenome_FD_207602 | JGI IMG/M metagenome (GOLD analysis project Ga0326728, IMG submission 207602) | Lab enriched peat soil microbial communities from McLean, Ithaca, NY, United States - MB31MN | ecosystem: Environmental > Terrestrial > Soil > Wetlands > Peat | place: USA: New York... | reverse complement strand
TTGCCGCTACGCATCCGCGTGAAGAGCCGTATGCGCTAATCAGCGCCCGTACGGATCCGTGCGGGGGGTGAGGGGCGACCCGCATCCCTACCGCGACAACCGGGAATGTCGATGAAAACAAACGGCAGGATTCGGGAATCAGGATTCAGGAAATAATCCGACAGGCGGCGAGTAAGGGCCTCAACCCCGAACGACGGCAATCTCGCTACCGTCACCAAGTCCGTTATGGCAGTCGCAGCATCAAAATCTGCGGAACGAAGCTGGAATGTCTATGAAAACAAAGGAAATGGTCAAGAAGTCCAGGAATCGAGACTCCTCGACTCTCAACTCCTCGACTTGTTGAAAGCTGACGGCTGATAGCTGAGAGCTGTGAGGCTTCTTACGGAACAAACCGGGAATGTCCATGAAAACAAAGGTGACACTGGCGGGGCGACAGCGGCGGCCCTGGCGCGCCCGTCTCGCGAATGTTGCCAATACGGCCCGCGGTAGAGGGTCAGTTTGCTGTAGCGGCGCTCTCCGAGCGCCGGAACTTCTCGAGAATTCAAGGCCGGCGGTCGGAGACCGCCGCTACAAGAATCAAATTGATCCACTGCCTGGTGCGTGATTCGGTCGCACGCTTATGGGGCTCGATGATAATATTAGAAGTTTGCAGCCGAAGCGCTGACCTCTAGCTGAGCACGAAGAAAACACCGGCCTCGAGGCCGGCGCGGCGCGACAGGCGCGCGGGGTTAGGAGCAAGTTGTCGAGGAAATACCATAAAAGCCACGCGGCAGGCTCGGTCGTTCTCGCAGCGACGCTTTTCCTTCTTGCCGGGATCTGTCGTGTCGCTGAGGCTGTCACCCTACCTCACACGACGATCCAAACGTTTACGCTTCCCAATGGTCTCGATGCCTGCCTGGTGGAGGACCATCAGTCGCCGGTCGTGGACGTTCAAGTCTGGTACCACGTTGGCTCGAAGAACGAGGTGCCGGGGAGGACCGGCTTCGCTCACCTGTTTGAGCACCTGATGTTTGACGGGACTACGAATGTCGGGGCCGAGGAATTCTCCGACTACGTTATCCGCTCCGGGGGCATCGACAATGCCTACACCACCGAGGACACCACCGTTTTCTGGGAGACTACCCCCAGCTCGCAGCTTCCGGTGGTCCTGTGGCTGGAAGCTGACCGGATGCGCAACCTGGACATCACGGAATCTGTTTTCAACAATGAAAGGGAAGTGGTGGAAGAAGAAAGGCGCTTGCGGTTTGATAATCCGCCTTATGGGACGGTCGTGGAGACGTTGTATCAACACGCTTACACCGTGCATCCCTACCAGCACATGACGATTGGCAGCATGCACGACTTGGACGCTGCCAGGATCGAGGACATTCGCGACTTCTACGACACTTATTACGTGCCCAACAACGCCACCCTGGTGATCGTGGGCGACCTGGATCCGGTCGAGGCGGAGTCCATGATCCGGAAGTACTTCGGCCCCCTCGATCGCGGCGCTCGCCTTCCATCGAACAATATCCCACAGGAGCCGCCCCAAACTGCCAAGCGGCTTGTGAAACTGGACTTGAACGTGGCGCTTCCTGCCTTCGTCGAGGGCTACCATATGCCGGCTGACGGGACGCCTGACGCTTACCCCTTGCGTCTGGCCTCCAACATTCTCTCGGAAGGAGAGAGTTCCCGCATCTATCGACGGCTGGTCTATGACAAACAGATTGCCCTGGAAGCGCAAAGCACCGGCAACTTCACAGAAGATCCCAACCTGTTCTTTGTGTTTGCGGTTCTGAACCAGGGCCACGCGCCGGCTGAAGGAGAGGCTGAAGTCGAGGCGGAGCTGGCCCGTCTGAAAACCCAACTGGTTAGCGACGCCGAACTCCAGAAGGCCAAGAACGAAACTCTTCGCGATTTTATCCTGAGCCGCCAGTCGACCCAAACCCGAGGTGACGAACTGGGCTACGCGGCTGTGGTTCTGAAGGATCCGAATCTGGTCAATACGGAGCTCGCGCGATTTCTTGCCGTAACACCGGAAGACATCCAGCGTGTGGCGAGGCAGTATTTCGTGGCGGAAAACATGACACTGGTGGAAGTGCATCCAAACAACACCCAGGGAAGCGGTCCAGCAAGCGAGACGGGAACGGCAGGCCAATGAGCGCCCAAAGACAGTCGAGTGAATTTTGGAGTGCGGCAGCTCGCTGGGCCACTGCAATGAGCTTCCTGCCGGCGGCCTTCCGGCAGGCCTCCGTTTCCTGCTTAGCCGTTTTGCTTCTTGCGGGTCCGGCGCTGGCTCGCGATTTCCCACCCGAAGCCTTGCCCGCCAAACCGCTGGTCCTTCCTACACCAGCGGTGCGCGTCCTTCCCAATGGGTTGAAGGTGGTGGCCATTGAGCGGCATTTGCTTCCGCTTTTGACTCTGCGACTGGTGGTAAAATCGGGTGCAGAATCGGACCCGGCGACGCTGCCGGGAACCGCTCAATTGGTGAGTGCCCTGCTGACGGAGGGGACGCCCACACGCAGCGCCAGTCAGATCGCGGAGACCATCGACTCGATTGGAGGCTTGGTTGATACCGGCGCCGGTTGGGACGAATCGTACTTAAGCCTGAGCGTGCTCAACGATCACGAGGAACTGGCTTTCGATCTCCTCTCCGACATGGCGATGCATTCCAATTTTGCACCGGCAGAGTTCGAGCGCAAGCGCCGCCAGACCATTTCAGGGCTCGAGGTGGTTCACGACGACGCGGACTATGTTGCCGATGCGGCCCTGCGGCGTCTCGCTTTTCTCGGCACCGCCTACGGACACCCTGAGGACGGGACTCTAGCCTCGGTGCGCCGCATGACTCCCGAAGACCTCCGGGCCTTTTATGAGCGATATTATCACCCATCTAATACAGTTCTTGCTATCGTTGGAGATATTAATACCGCGGAAGCGTTTGAACGCGCGGAGAAGTGCTTTGGCGCCTGGGCCAACCGCGCCGCGCCCGTGAAGGCGGCTGCGTCGCCGGAGGTGGTCTCACATCGAATTCTCGCCATCGACAAGCCGGACGCGGTTCAGACAGAGATCCGCATTGGCGACCCCGGCGTGCCTCGAACCGACCCCGATTATCTGGCGCTGAGTATTGCTGACCAGATTCTGGGCGGGCCTTCCGAAAACCGCCTATTCAAGGCTCTGCGAAGCCACCAGGGCCTGACCTATGGAGCTTCCAGTGAGCTTCTCTCTTATCAGACGGCGGGTGTGTGGCTGGTTAAGACCTTTACCCGCACGCCCGAGACTTTGAAGAGCGTTCATCTGGCTCTGGAACAAATCAAGCGTATGCACGATCACGCCATCACCGCCGAGGAACTTCAAACCGCGCAGGGCTACTTGATTGGCCATCTCGCATTGGACTTTGAATCCTCAGACGATGTCGCCAGCCACACACTCGAGCTTCTGGTCTACAATCTTCCCCTCGATTATTGGAATCGCTTTCCTGAGAAGATCCGCGCTCTTACCGCCGAGGAGGTATGGAACGCTGCCGGCCGGCGGCTTGCTTCGGAGAATAACATCATTGTGTTGGTCGGCAGTCTCTCAGGCTTCGAGAAGGACTTGAAGAAACTGGGCGCGGTGGAGTTCATTCCACTGGCCAAAGTGGACTTCGCTTCCCCGGTGCCCGGCGGTTCGCGGTGAGAACGCGTTCGTGGATCCGTCGGAAAGCTTGTTGACGTTGCGTGAGCAAGAATGGTTAAACGCCATGCGAAAAGCAGCTTTCGTCCTTATCGTTGTGAGCGCCATGTGCGCGGCGGCGGAGGCCTTGATCCTTCTCCGGGTTCATCCTGACCCTATACGGCTGGGCGCTATCTTATTGAGTCTTGGTTTGATCCTCTGCCCGTTTGTGGGATTGGCCCAGTCGAGTGTCCTCCGTTACCTGCGCCAACATGCGGTGGAATCAGTTTGGACAGCCGCCGCATTGCCTTTATGTTTGCTGGTTCCGTACTTGGTTTACGCTTTGGGCACGCGCTCGTTTTCGTTCCTGGGGGCCGGCAAGTTGCTGGCTTACATCTTGGCGCCGACGCTGCTCCTGCTCCCCGATCGCCTGCACCGTCCGGCCCACCTGGGGTGGCGGGATGTGGCGGCCATGCTGGCGTTGGCGCTTCCGGTCGCCGCCAACTGGCTCACGGGAATTTGGACCTGGCCCTTCGACCTCTACTTTTTCCGCCCGCTCTTTTGTGTGTGCGTGGGTGTGTACGCCTTTGCGGTCGTCCGCAACCTCGAGGGCGTCGGGTACCGGCTGTTGTGGCGAAAACAGGACATGGTGGACGGGTTCGCCAATTTCTTCGCTTTCTGTGTGTTCGGAATTCCGCTAGGACTGGCGCTCCACTTTATTCACCCTCATTTTTCCAGCGCCTCTTATGGACAGTTACCGCTCCAATTCTTTGCCATCTACTTCACCATCGCCATTCCGGAGGAACTGCTCTTCCGGGGAATTCTTCAGAACTTGTTGTGCCAGAGCATCCATAAGGGACCGAGGGGTGTCTACGGTCTCGTGATTGCCTCGGTTATATTCGGGGCGTCACATCTCCATCACTCTCCAGTTCCCAACTGGAGATACGCCATTCTGGCGACAGTGGCAGGGATATTCTACGGATACACGTATCGAAACCGCCAGAGAATCTCTGCCTCCGCTTTGACCCACGCCCTCGTCGACACCGCCTGGCATTTCTGGTTTTGAAGAGCCGGCCGGACTTGAGGCGCTTAACAGGTTACAATCTGAGATGACATGGAGCAAAGCAAGTTCGAGGAACTGGTTGCGCGAGCTCTCGATGATCTGCCCGAAGCGTTTCGCGAGAAGCTCACGAACGTAGCGATCATCGTCGAAGACTCACCGCCCCCGAACGCGGAGACCAAAGGCTTGCTGCTGGGATTGTTTCACGGCATCCCGCGCACGGAGAAGAGCGTCTCTGGTTCCAGCCCGCCGGATCGCATATTTCTTTATCAGCGAAACATCGAGGCCATTTGCAGGACGGAGGCGGAGGTGCGCCGGCAGATTCGTGCTACACTGCTCCACGAAGTGGGGCACTACTTTGGGTTGAGTGAGGACGAATTGCGAGAGGTATGAAAGACAGGTGTCCGGCGGCAGGTTTCAGGGGCCGGCAGTTGCCTTCAGAAGGGGAGGGGATTGCTATGGAAAACACCAAGAGAACATATCTTTCCCGGCGTGGCAGCGGGAAGTCGTTGCCAGTCATTGCCCTGGTTGTCGGGGCATCATTGCTGTTGTTTCTTGCCAGCGGCTCAGTTGCGAACCCAATCGCACAATTCGTGACGCGCCTGGAGACCACGGGTCATACGCTTGCGACAGAAGTCGATCGGAGTCGCACGGTCGATCCGGGCACCGGGCTCGCAGCCATCAACGACTTCGAGCGCATCATCTACGTCAAGTCGACGCAGAGCGTCACAAGCATTGGCCGAAATAACAACGTTCAGAAGCGAGCCTTTGTAGGCGCGACACTTTATTACGAGCCGGCCATGCCCGTCCAAGACGTCCTTCGCTTTGCGGGCGGGGATGCCAACCCAGCTTACGACCTGGTAGCCATGCGCTGCCGGCCGCCGGACCCTACCAAAACTCAGGCCGTGCTCGCGACGTGGCCGAACGTGTTCAAGGCCCTTGTTGCCGACTTGGGAACCACTTATTCCCCCAGTGTCTGCCCGGCCGCAGCGGGTGACACGGCGGACAAGAAGGTTTACTGTGCGGCGCTTGGATTTGTCGATCAGCCCAACATACAGGTGCCCCTGGCTCTACAAGGAATGATCAATGCCGGCGTGGCCCTACTGCAACTCCAGGGCGGGGCCTTCCAACCGACGGGAAGTACGGTTGGGGCGGATGTTCTCTACGACCTTTATGGGATCGGCTACGGCTTCTCAGGACTCGGGTATTCGGTCAAGAACAGCTATCTCTCCGGCCATAATGTTTCTCTGGATTCGGCCCAAATTCTGGCGCAGTCGGTGGTTCCCGAGTATTTGCTGATGAACGTTACGCTCGCCGATGGTGGGTGCAGTTGCGTTCGGGTGGAGCCCTATGCGGGCCGCGACTTGGGACTCATCCATTGGAACCGGGTTCTTGAAATACGATCGGACGACTCCTGCACTGTGCTCCCTCACTTACCCTGAGCCGCCTGCATGATCTCCTCTGGCGAAGCTGTACCTGTGCCCTTCTTCATGATGGTAATCGACGCCACCAGATTGCCAAAGGTCGCCGCGGCGACCGGATCACCTGTTACTGCCATGGTGAGCGCAGTCCCGGCGGCGAAGCTATCGCCCGCGCCGCAGATGTCCACCGGTTTCTCCACGGCCCGGGCTTTTGCCCATGTCTCATAGTCTTTTTCCACCACCAGAGTGCCCTGGGGCCCGTGCGTCACCATCACTGCCCTGGCTCGAAGGTGTTCGCGTAGGCGTCTGAAATCGGTGCGTCCAAAAAGTTGCTGGCACGCCGCTTCTGCCTCTTCGCGATTCGGTTTAACCATCACGTTCCTGAAGAGGTGCACTCTTTTTCGAGAATCCACCAGAAACACCTTGCTCGGGTATGTTCCCGAGAGCTCGATAATCGACTCACGGACTGCAGGGGTCACGACTCCTCCGGAGGCAGTCTCTGCTTGGTCGGCGACCAGAATCACGTCAAACGCCTCGACCACAGGAATGAGGCTCTCAATGACCCCCTTCTCTGCCTCGAGGGGAAGCGCCTTGGTCGAGATGGAATCCACTCGCGGCTGGTCCTCAATCCCGCTTTGACCGTTGATGAGCTTGGTGTAAGTGAAAGTCTGCCAGCCGGGCAGTTCCACCATCAGATTCGCAGTCACTCCGCGTTGGTTCAAGGCGCGGATCAGTTCGAACCCGTATCCATCGTCGCCTCGGACTCCCAGGACCGCTACTGTCCCGGCACCCAAAGCGGCCAGATTATTAGCCACCGTGCCGCCTCCGCCCGGAGTGACCTCGGTAGCGACAATGCCCAAACGAGGGATCCCAGTTTCGCGGGATGCTTCCGAGGTGGCAGGATCGTAAGTGCACCAGCGGTCCAGGCAGATGTCTCCTACCACCAGCGCCTTGAGTTTCTTGAAGCCATTCAGAATCTCGGCTGTTGTCATGTGAGCTCCAGAAGGGCGCGCCGCAGCGCAGGCACGGTCGCCCGATGATCGCCGCAAAAATAGAAGCTGTCTCCCCCGTCGGCCACAGTTCTGACGAGGATCGTCTTGTGGGGACGGAAGTAGTAACCCGGATCGGTTTTCGGCAGTTCGTGGTGGATGTCACCCTGAATGGGCACGAGGTCAAAGACGGCGGTGGTGAAGTGCTTGATCGCGCGCCCTTCCTGGTGAGCCACGTTACGGGCCATGGCAAGGGCTTTCAGATAGACCTCCGGACCCATGATAGCGGAGCCGAAATCGAGCATGATTCCCTCTTCCAAGTCTTCCACAGACTTAGTGAAGATCAGGAAGTCTCTGTAGCTGGCCGCCCCGAGGGCGCCGCCATCGCAGTTCGCGTGCTCGTGGATAATGTCATATCCAATACCCACGTGTACCGTGGCCGGGATGGAAAGCCGGTAAGCGGCGCCAAAAATGCTTAGATTCTTGTGCGGGAAGTCGCCGCTTTCGATTCGCCGCCCAACGTTTTCGCCCAGCCCCAGGGAGAGCGCCGCCGCTTCGCGAATCACCTCATTCAACTCACCCGTCTCACGCCACAGCCCAAACTGGCCGCTGCGGATGTAACGGGCCACGCTCTCCGTGGTGGCACCGGCGCGGGCCAGCTCATAATCGTGAATGGCGCACGCGCCATTCATGGCGATGTGCGTGAGGTAGCCACGCTCCAGCAGGTCGATAACATAACGGCTCGTTCCAGCTTTAATGACATGCGCTCCCATCATGAGGACGCGGGCCACGCCTTTTACTTTGGCCGCAACCATTCTTCGCGCCACTTCAATGAGCTGAGGATGCCGGAAGTCCGGCGCCGGCCCTTCTAAGGGCAGTAGATAGTCCAGGTTCATATCGTGCACGCGCTCGCCCAAAGGCTTGAGCTGAAGGCGTGAGCGGTCGAACGTTTTGTATTTGGAGTTCATGGCGTGCCTTCACTGAGCAGAGCGGTTTGCTAGCTGGAAGCGTGCTGGGTAGGAAATAAGGCCCCGGAAAGCTGCTCCCAACAGAGGAAATTGGGAACAATGAAATCTGCGCCCACTTTGAGCAGCCGCTCCCGCTTCCACTGGTTGACGATCTTGCACTCGGGTTCATCCGTGGCGACCCCGACGGCGACACCGCCGGCCTCTTTGATATTCTTGATTTCAACGTATCCATCGCCGAAGCCAAGCACTTCGACTCCGCTCCCCTGAATCGCGGATACCATCTGGCGGATCAGAATCTCCTTCGAGAAGCTTTCATAGTCGTCGCGCGCGCCATAGATGTGGCCGTCAAAATACTGGTCGATTTCGAGCAGACGAGCTTCTTCGAGGGTGTACACTTCATCCGTCCCACTGGCGCAATAGAGTTTCAGGCCACGCTCTCTCAGGCTCTCGAGCATGGCGCGCGCGCCGGGAACCAGGTATTGTTCGGGCGGGACTTTTCCTTGGCGTAGTTCCTCTCTGCGATACTCAATCTTCTGCATCAGGCGGTCGTGATACATACGTTTGTAGTCGAGCGGCGGCAGCGGCTTGCTTCCCCTTTGTTCCACCTGCCGCGCCAATTCGATCATTTGGTATATGGTCTGTTCGCCCGTGAGGCGCGCCACGAAATCTTCCACGAGCGCCCGCAGGTCCTGTTCCGTCTCGCCCGTGTTCAGTTGCGAGAGTACTTCGATCATCATGGGGACCATGACGTCGATCCAGCCGGCGCGAACAAGTGAAAGCGTGCCGTCAAAATCAAACAGCGCCAGCTCTGCCCGGCTGGCTGAAATACCCTCACGCACGACTTCCACTGTGTTCATCTGAGCCATATTATCCTTGTGAATAGTAAATTATGAATAGTAAATGGTGAATGGTGTATGCTGCTGAATTCCAGTAATCCCAGCCCGCGGCGCGGTGCAAAATCTGCGCCCTTAGCGCGGCTATTTATCAGTTTATGTTCTTTTTCATGATTTACTATTTATAATTTGCTATTCACTATTCCCCATTTCCTTTTAACCGCATCCGGCTTCCACTTTGAACCATTCAACCGTCCGGCGCAGGCCTTCTTCGAAGCTTACGCGGGGTTCGTACCCGAGCACCTGGCGAGCCAGCGAAATATCCGCGAGGGAATGGAGGGCATCGCCTTTGCGCGGGGGGTCATACCGGGGATTCAACTGCCGGCCAAAGATGCCATTCAGCAGGGAGATCGTCTCATTAAGTGTGTAGCTGCGGCCTACTCCGACGTTGATGACCTTGCCGGCCGCTCCCGAAGCCGTGCAGGCCTTGAGCGCCGCGTCCACAACGTTGTCTACGTAGGTGAAATCGCGCGACTGCTGGCCATCGCCGAAGATCACCGGAGTGTCTCCTCTCTCGTAAGCGGCCACGAACTTGGAAAGGACCCCGGTGTAGGGCGAGTCAGGGTTTTGCCGCGGTCCGAAGATGTTGAAGAAACGGAGTGCGACAGTTTCCAAGCCGTATATCCGAGTGAATATCTGGCAGTAGTACTCACCCGCGACCTTCGCGAGCGCATAGGGCGAAAGCGGATCGGGGTTCAGCGTCTCCACTCGCGGCATGGTGGGATTGTCGCCATAGGCCGCTGCCGAAGCGGCGAAGACCAGGCGTTTAACGCCCGCATCACGGGCTGCCAGCAGCACATTCAAGGTTCCGGTGAGGTTCACCGCGTTGGCGGTGAGCGGATCCTCAATCGAGCGCACCACCGAGGGGAGCGCCGCAAGATGAATGACGTAATCAGCGTTTGCGACGAGCGGCGAAATAATGCCCAGGTCGCGGATATCCGCTTCCTGAAAAGTTATGTGAGTGGAAACATCGGCGAGATTGGCAATCTTGCCTGTGGCCATGTTGTCCAGCACGCGAACAGCTTGCCCCCGTCGCACCAGTTCGTGTACAACATGGGAGCCGATAAAGCCCGCTCCGCCGGTGACCACGTAGAGAGCCATAGTTGTGAACCTCTCCTGGGAGTCTAGCACAGGCGGAGCGATGGGGGAACGTTGTAGCGAGGGCGTCCCGCCCGCAGTCACCGGAGCGTTTCGCTCCCGCACGCATGTTCATGTCGCTTGCATCTCTGTTATTTACTTGTACCGAATATTCGGCTGGATGTGTAAACTTAGAAGCTTTAACAGCAGGAGTCAGGCGCCACGGGTCAGGTGTCCGGCCGTGGCTTGCACAACAGGGAACAACTGCCTCCTGGCTTCTAACTCTTGGTTTTGGGGATTTCAACTATGCGAATTCTTGTACTCGGCGGAGACGGTTACCTGGGTTGGCCGACGGCCATGTATTTGTCAGGGCATGGTCACACCGTAGGCGTCGTTGACAATTTTGCCAAGCGCCGCTGGGAGATGGAACTGAATGTCGAACCCTTGATGCCCATCCGCACCTTGCACGATCGCGTAAAGGCGTGGCACGAAGTTACAGGGAAGAGTATCGAGCTTTTCGTCGGCGACTTGCGGAACTATGAGTTGGTGCTGCGTGCCTTCGCGGCCTTTGCGCCGGAAGCCATCGTGCATTACGGCGAGCAACCCTCCGCTCCCTACTCGATGATTGACCACAGCCGTGCCGTCTTTACTCAAATGAACAACCTGGCGGGAACCTTGAATGTCCTCTGGGCCATGCGCGAACTCTTCCCCTCCGCTCACCTTGTCAAGCTCGGGACAATGGGGGAATATGGCACGCCCAATATCGACATCGAGGAAGGATTCATCGAAATCGAGCACAAAGGCCGCAAGGATGTTCTTCCTTATCCGAAGCAGGCGGGCTCTTTTTACCACCTCACCAAAGTACACGACAGCCACAACATCCTATTCGCGTGCCGGGTGTGGAAATTGCGTTCCACCGATCTGAATCAGGGCGTGGTTTACGGCATCGAGACGGATGAAACCGGACTGGATGAACGTTTGGCCACCAGTTTCCACTACGACGAAGTGTTTGGCACGGCTCTCAACCGTTTCTGCGTGCAGGCCGTCGCCGGAATTCCGCTTACGGTATACGGGCGCGGCGGGCAGACGCGTGGTTTTCTGAATATCCGCGATACGCTGCGTTGCGTGGAACTCTCACTCTTGAATCCGCCGCAAGCCGGCGAATACCGGGTGTTTAACCAATTCACAGAGACCTTCAACGTGTTAGAGTTGGCACAGATGGTGAAGGCGCAGTCGGAAAAACTCGGGCTGAAGGTGGAAATTGACCATCTAAAGAACCCACGCGTGGAGGCAGAGCAGCACTACTACAATCCCGTACACAGAAAGTTGATTGAGTTGGGATTGCAGCCCCGCCTGCTCTCCGACGAGTTACTGCAAAGCATGGTCAAGCGAGTGCGGGAGCACTCGGGCCGTATCAAGCGCGACATCATCCTGCCTCGCGTTACGTGGGGAGGAGCATGGAACAGGGAATAGGGAACAGGGAACAGAGCAGGGAATAGGGAATAGGGAACAGGAAACAGAGCCGGGAATGGGGAGTAGGGAAAAGGGACTAGGGCAGGCAAGTCTTAGGTGGTGCTAGGTGCAATGGGGCGCGGTAGTGCAAAAAACAGGCCATTAACCACCAACTCCCTATTCCCTGTTCCCTCTTCGCACACATCGGATTACTCATGGATTTGCTCCTTCTGGGCGCCGGAATGGGAATAGTAGGGGGGATGATTCCTTGCCCACTCCACTTCATCGCCCTCACGCAAATAGCGCTTAACCGCTGGCTGCGCGCCATCCTGATTCTTGTGGGGCCGCCGCTGGCCGTGGACGCCGCCATGCTCCTTGTCACGTTCTTCTTTTACCGCTACATTCCCCCATCCATCGCCCATTACGTCGCCTACCTGGGCGGAGCCGTGCTGATCGGATTTGCAAGTTACTCTCTCCACGCCATGCGGGGCAAGACGCAAGCGGAAATGGCCAATTCCGCCACGCTTACCTATGCGAGCGTCACCACCGCCACCCTCGCTGAACTCGGCGCCCCAGGCACCTGGATTTACTGGATGACCGTCGCCGGCCCCATCCTCGCCGAAGGCCGGTTGCGTGGGTACTGGCACGTCGTGCCCTTCTTCCTGGGCGGCCTGCTTGGATACTATGGGGCGGCAGTCGTTTCCTTGCGGGTGCTCGCTTGGGGCGCCAGCCTCCACAAGCGATTCAACGAGCGACTTTTCCTTATCGCCAATATTCTGCTCCTCGTTCTCGGAGTCTCCTACCTGGCAAGGGCCTACTTCGGACGGTGACTGCAAGGTGTCAGGCGCCAGGCGGGTAGTGGTGCAATTTGATCTTGTAGCGGCGAGTATACCTCGCCAAATGGCGGCGTCAAGCCGCCTCTACATTAAACTGCAACACTGCCGCCAAGCGGGCACAACTGACAACGGGCCACCGACAGGCTACAATAGACTTGTCAGGGTTACTAATCACTTTTGGGGAGGTCAATTCCACAAATGAGTCAACCACTCACAATCTTAGGCATTGCAGGCAGCCTTCGAAAGAAGTCATACAACCGCGCCGCATTGCGCGCGGCCCAGCAACTGGCGCCGGAGGGCGCTAAGGTAGAGATCTTCGAGTTGGACGGAATTCCAGCGTTCAATCAAGACGAGGAGCAGAATCCTCCTGATAAGGTGAAGCAGTTGAAGGCGCGGATTCGTGCGGCGGACGCTATTCTCCTGGTTACGCCCGAGTACAACTACTCCATTCCCGGGGTCCTCAAGAATGCGATTGACTGGGCGTCACGCCCTTACGGCGACAATGCCTGGAAGGGTAAACCTGTGGCGGTGATGGGAGCATCCGTCGGCGGCCAAGGGACCTCCCGCGCCCAGTATCATCTCCGGCAGGTATTCGTCTTCCTCGACATGCTGCCGCTGAACAACCCGGAAGTGATGATCGCCAATGTTAGTCAGAAATTCGACGAAGCGGGCAACTTGATTGACGAGGACACCAAGAAATTCATCCGGGCTCTGCTTGAAGCTCTGGTGAGCTGGACTCGCTACCATGAGAGAGGCCGCGGAGCTGGGGCATGAGACAACCAGCGCGGGCGTCTCGCCCGCTGTCGCGGGAGCGTCCTGCCCCCGCACGAGGCCAGGAGCGCGAGCGAGACGCCCGCGCTACAAACCTGCATCGAAAATGCGTAGTGGGTCAGTTTGAGGGTGTAGCGGCGAGTTTACCTCGCCAAATGGCGGCGTTCAGCCGCCTCTACTTCGAACTGATCCACCGTCCGAAAGTGCGTGCAAAGGACTCGCGATTAGGTTAGCATGTAAGAACAATCACACAAGCCAAAAGGAAAAGGAGGGTCGTATGGAAGAGACAAAGTCGATATCCATCACGAGTCTGATCGCGATTCCTGCTTTAATTACATTGGCCATCACCATCCTGCGTCTGGTGGGTGAGCTCGAACACTGGCCAAAGCCATGGTTCAGCACCGCGGCAGGTGGGGGACTCGCCATCGTTGGCATCTCCTGGCTGCCGATTATCTTCGGTCCCTATTTCGCCTTGAAGCTGGCTGGAGCCGGCGACGGACCCGCATCCACAGGGAAGGCCATCGGATTGGCCTTCGCCGGGTTGGGGGTACTAGTTCTGGGCGGCGTGCTCGCGGGAGTGGCAGCCTCGCACCATCCCAATCTGACCGTGATCGGGTTTCTGGTGATGTTGGTGGCAGCGTTTGTTGCTCGCATCGGCTGGCCCTCATTGGGTAACGTCTTGCTCGCTTATGCCTTCGCGGCCCGAATTCCCGTCCTGATCGTGATGCTCATCGCGATGCTCGGCAATGGGGGCCAGGGTTGGGGAACCCATTACGATATCATCCCGCCCAATTTCCCTTATCACACCTTTGCCTCAAAGTTCTTCTACACCGCGCTCGTTCCTCAAATGACCCTCTGGATAGGGTGGACGGTTGTGGTGGGATCGATTCTTGGGGCTATTGCAGTCGCCATCGGTCACCGAGGAAAGCAAGCCGTTCCGGCTGCGGTGTGAGTGATTAACAAATCAAAGTCCAATGGAGGTCCTCGTGGCAGAGACAAAGTCACAGTCCATCACAAGTCTGATCACGATTCCGGCCTTGATCACCCTGGGCATTACCATCCTGCGCCTAGTGGGTGAACTTGAACATTGGCCGAAACCGTGGTTCAGCGCGGCGGCCGGTGGCGGAGGCGCCATCGTAGGCATCTCCTGGCTGCCGATCATCTTTGGTCCCTATTTCGCCTTGAAGTTGGCCGGGGCCGGCGACCGGCCCTTGAGCGTAGGTAAGGCCGTGGGATTCGCGGTCTTGGGGTTGGTGGTACTTGTTCTAGGCGGCGTGTTGGCTGCGGCAACGCGCTCGCACCTCTTGATTCTGACCGTGGTCGCGTTCCTGGTGATGTTGGTTGCAGCGTTTATTCCCGGCATCGGTTGGCGTTCATTGGGAAACGCTTTGCTCGCCTACGCCTTTGCTGCCCGCATCCCAGTCCTGATCGTAATGTTCCTGGCTATGCGCGGGAATGGCGGCCAGGGTTGGGGAACGCACTATGACGCGGTGGATCCCATGTTCGCCCAGGCCTCGTTTGCCAGGAAATTCTTCTACATGGCCATCCTGCCTCAGATGACCTTCTGGATTGGTTGGACGGTTGTGCTGGGCTCGATTATTGGCGTCATCGTTGTTGCCGTCGCGCGTCGGGGAAAGCAAGCGGCGCCGGCGCCGATTTGATCGGCGAGCGTCACGACGGTGCGTTAAGTTTGGGCTCTCGGCCTCGCCTACGGCGAAGGTTCGAAGCCGGGCGCGCCATCGACCTTTCGAAAGCTGGTGCCGAGCGGCTCCGATTTACGCACCGGGGATTGGCTCCAGTCAAAATACTCGTACTCAGCACGCCAAATGGGTTGTAGCAGAGGGGAACGCGGACGTTACTTTCGCCGCGGACTGCTGATCAGTTTCCAAGCCTCGGTGAGGTGTGCCCCAAGTTCATCGTCGCTGATTTCACCGAGTTCGATTCCAACCCAGCCCTTGATTCCTACATACGGCGGTCTGTAATAGATTGCCGGGGCGCTCGCAATCAGCGACTCCTGCTCTCCTGGTTGTGCAGGTATCAAAGCGGCGATATGGCCATCGTTGTGGTGGTTGGTGGAGAGCATCGCAAAGACCCTTTTCTTGACAAAGAACGTTGGCTCACCATGGGAGAGCTTCTCGGTCGCGCCCGGCAGCGCCAGGCAAATTCTGCGAACTCTCTGTGTCTGTCCCTTAGCATCCATGCCCATTGACTCTCCACAGAGGATATCGCGAATTGGCAGGGTGGGAATGGATTATTTTTCGCATTGACGCAGAAGGGCCGCTGAAGCGCTGAAGATTTCCGGCAGAACTCACTTGGGTTACAATTGAGCGCGAATTAGAAAATGTCTGCGTGAGCGTGAATGCGGTATCCAATTGAAGGGAGGGCTTCGCATGAAAAGACTATCTGGCCTGGCAACAGTTGTGCTTTACACTCTTCTCGGCACTTTTGCTCTTGCGAATGCGGCAACGGGTGGTTATCACTTGCTCAAGAAATTCTCTTTTGGAGCAGCTCAGGGCAGCACGAGGGAGTATTTTGATTATATTACGGTCGATTCTTCGGCACGGCGCGTTTACTTGTCGCATGGCACGGAGGTTAAAGTCATCGACGCCGATAACGGAAGCTTAATCGGCAACATCGCAGGCCTGAAACAAGACCATGGAGTGGCTCTGGCACACGAGTTTGGCCGCGGTTTCATCAGCGACGGCGCCCAGGGAAAAGTGATCATCTTCGATCTGAAGACCCTCGATGTGATCGGTGAGGCGAAGGCCGATGACGACGCCGACTGCGTTGTTTACGATCCAGCCTCAAAGCGCGTTTTTGTCATGAATGGCGACCCCAACAGCTCCACGGTGATCGACGCCAAAAGTGGAACCGTGGTAGGGACAGTGAAGCTAGGCGGATCTCCTGAATTCGCCGTTGCCGACGGGAGGGGAACTCTATATCTCAACCTGGAAAGCAAGAACGAGATCGTCGCAGTTGATACCCACACGCTCACAATCAAGTCGCGCTGGCCAGTTGCCCCGGCCGGAGGGCCCACGGCCCTGGCGATCGACATCCAGCACCGGCGGCTCTTCAGCGCCGGTCGCAACCCTCAGATGCTCGTCGTTGTGGATGCCGACAGCGGAAAGATTATGCAGTCGTTCCCGATCTCGGCGGGCGTGGATGCCGCCGCATATGACCCCGAGACCGGCCTGGTTTTCGCTTCGACCCGCGAAGGTATGATCCATATCTTCCACGAAGATTCGCCCGACAAGTTCAGCGAGGTCGAGACCGTCAAGACTGAGTTGGGCGCCAAGACAATGGGGCTCGACACCAAAACGCACAACCTGTTTCTGGACACGGCGGATTTTGGTCCACCTGCAACCTCCACGTCCGGCCGGCCAGGTGCTCGCCGAACAGCCATTCCGGGAACGTTTCGCGTTTTGGTTTATGGACAGTAAGGGACCACGAAAAACCGAGCGAGCACTGGCAGGCTTAATCCAAGATCTAAAATACGAATGGCCCAGCCCTCGGCGCTAGCGCCCCGCCCGCGCAGGATCAGTCCCGAAACCGGGCTCGGTAATCGAGAGTGTCTTCACTTGGGGCGCGTATTTGCGGACGACGGGACCAATCTCACTGGCCTTTCCGATCACGACGAACACCAAGTTATCGAGCGGGTAGTATTGGTGAATCACCCGCTGGGCGTCTGCCAGGGTCATGGCATCAATCTTCGGGTAGAGATCGTTAATCTCGCGTTCGTCGAGCCCGTAAAACTCGAGTTGCGCTAATTGCGAGGCGAGCTGGCCGGAAGTCTCGATGGTGGGTGGAAACTGGCCTTTGATGTAGCTTTTGGCCAAGTCCAGTTCGTCCTGGGTAAAGCCCTTTTCATGGAGGCGTCTGAGCACCTCGAGGGTCAGGTCCATGGCTTTCTCTGTCGATTCGGTGCGCGTGTAAGAGGAGATAACAAAGGGTCCGCGCGATTTGCGTTCGTCAAAGTATGAGCGGGCGCCGTAGGTCAGCCCTGTCTTGATGCGGAGTTCAGTGTTGAGCATCGACGCAAACCGCCCGCCGAACACAGTATTGACCACGCGGATGGGAACGCGGTCGGGATTGGTCCGCGCTACACCGACGTTTCCAACGCTGTAATAGGTCTGCGTGGCATCCGGCTTATCCACCAGGAGGAGCCTTTTACCCTCAATCTCAGCCTGGTCAGCGATGGGGATGGCCGTCGCGTGTTGGGCAGGCCAGGACCCAAATCTCTGGGAGAGCATCTTCTCCATTTCCGCTTGATCGAAATCCCCGACGACGGCGAGGATGGCGTTCCCCGGCCTGTACTCAGCTTGGTAGAACTTAACGATGGCTTCGCGCGTGATGCTGGGCAGCGTCTTCTCGTCGCCGTCACTCGGCCGCCCATAAGGGTGCGCGCCATACAAGTAGGCATTGAAATAAACCGAGAGGACGGCAAGAGCTTGATCCTTGTCTGCCTTGATGCCGTCCACACGCTGCTGGATGAGCTTCGCCACTTCCTGCTGCGGAAACGTGGCATGCTCGAGCGCATCCGACAGCAGATCCAGACCTGTGCCCACGTCCTTATTCATGACCTCAGTCGAAACGTTGGCATAGTCAGCCGCAACGTTCGTATTGAATCGCCCGCCTACAAAGTCCAGTTGCGCGGAGAACTGTCCGGCGCTGCGGGTTTCGGTACCCTTGCGCAAGAGCTCCCCAGTCAGCGAGGCAAGGCCTTCTTCTCTAGCGGGATCAGCAACCGGTCCGGCGCCGACGATGACGTGAAAGCTGACCAGAGGCAGCTCATGGCGTTCCATGAGCAGGAGGGTCATCCCGTTGGGCAGCTTGAGCCGCTCGTGGGGGGGCAGCTTTAAGCCGCTCGTCTGCGCCTGCAGCGTCGTCGTGGCTGTAGCTGACGCCACAGCGATCAGGGCAAATAGCAGCAATCGCTTCATGGCTTTCTCCCATTGTTCTCCGGTATTAACGTGGCCACCGTTCGGTTGTTTTCGTCGAAGTAAGCCTGCGCCACACGCTGTATATCCTGTTTTCTGACCTTGTCGTACTCAGCGGCAGCGGTGAATAGCTTATGGTAGTCGCCCAGGAAGACTTCGTAGGAGCCCAGGGTATTGGCACGCCCGTTGATGCTCTCCATCTGCCGGTAAAAGTCCGCCAGGACAATGTTCTTCGCCTTTTGAAGTTCCTCATCGGTCACGGGCGTGGTCGTCAGTTTGTCCAGCTCTTCATAAAGGGATTTTTCCGCGGCCCTCGGATCGATGCCTTCCTTGGGCTGCACGGACATGAAGAACAGAGTAGGGTCGAACGACAGATCGAACCCGCCGTCCACCGAGATTGCCAACTGATCCTTATCCACCAACCGCTGATAGAGCCGCGAGCTCTGTCCGGTCAGCAGTATGGCTTGCAGCAGATTGAGGGGGTAGAAATCGGGACTGGTGCTTTGAGGAATGTGGTAGCCCATCATAACAATCGGAAGCTGCGCGAACTTCTTTACGACTACGCGATGCTCTCCCAGTTGTTCCGGCTCTTGCGTGGTGACCTTGGGCGGCGGATCGTGGGAGGGTATGGTCTCGATGTATTTTTCTCCCAGATCGAAGATTTCCGTTCCCGTCACATCACCGACCACCACCATGGTGGCGTTGCTGGGCGAATAGCCCATCTGGAAATGGTGCTTGAGATCCTCCATCTTCCAGTTCTCGATATCGACCATCCAGCCAATTACTGGCCAGTGGTACGGGTGCGCGATAAACGCCGCAGCCCATAATTGCTCCGAGAGAATTCCGAAATTGTTGTTGTCCACGCTGGTCCGGCGTTCCGAGGCCACCACCCCTCGCTCGGAGGCGATCATCTTGGGGTCGAAACTGAGATCGCGGATGCGGTCGCTTTCGAGATCAAAGACCGTCGTGAGCGCGCTACGAGGAAACCAGTCTTGATATACGGTCACGTTCTGGGTGGTGTATGCGTTGTTTTCTCCACCCGCCACTTCCATCACGTGGTCGAACTGGCCTGGCCCGTATTTCTTGGCGCCGTTGAACATCATATGCTCGAAAAAATGCGAAAGGCCGGTAGTCCCGGGCCGCTCGTTGCGCGACCCGATGCGGTAGAAAATGTAGAGAGCCACATTCGGAATCGAGTGGTCCTCCTGCACCAGGATCTTCATCCCGTTCTTCAAGGTATGCGTTTTGACTTCAAACGTCTGTGCCTGAGCGATAACAGTCAATGCGCCGATTAAAACGAGAAGGTAGACTACCCTCCGGCAATTCGTCACAGCTCCCTCCATTCAACTTCTCGCCACGTGATCAAATAAGGCAATGTTACCAGATTCTCGGTGAGGCGTCCCCATCAAGGCGTCACCTTAGAGGGTGATTGGGAGGGCACTCGACCTCTGCGTAGCTTGCGCCAACTTCTGCGCAAGAGCCACAGCACCAGCATAATCAAGATCAGCCACGGAATGACGGAGACGACTACGGTAATCAGCGAAGCTGTACTGTCCGCCAAAACAACACCCGAATCACGCAAGGCATCCCAAATCTGCACGAGGCCCTGAGCGCCACCCCTGGGTTCCTTAACTCGAAAGGAGAGCGCGACAGCAATTTTCTCTGTCTCGTTGGCTAAGACTTTCCGTTTGGCAGTTTCGCTGTCCAACTGCGACTGCGTTTCCGTCAGTTGTTGCTGTATCTCGATGAGATCCTTGACTGTTGCGGAGGGCTTGGTGAGCATTGCCCGCAAGTTGTCCCGGAAGGCCGTGAGATTCTTGAGCCTGGCTTCCGTGTCGACGACCGCGGCAGTTTTATCCTCGCGCTCCGTCGTGTATTGCACAATTTTGCCGACCTTTTGGATTTCACCGAGCAGCTTGGCCAGGTCCGGTGGCGCCACTCGCAGAAATATGTTGCCCGACGGCACCGAGTCCGCCGTCCGGGCGGTGATACTTGAAGAGATGACCTCGCACTGGATTATGCCGCAGAAAGCCACCACAGATTCCCACGACTTCCGCAGGTCTGACTCCGGCGTGATGACTTCAATCGCATGGCGTTCCACTACATAGTGCTGCGGCAATGCTGCCCCTCCACCGCCGATACCGGCCTCGACTTTTCCCGCAAACTCCATCATCGAAGCGGATCGCGGTAGACTGACCATCTTCCTGTCACACCCTGTCGTGCTAAGCAGCAAACTGCCGAGTAACAAACTCGCAAGTTTGGGACGCACGTCTTTTCCTCCTCAGCAACTAACAGTGGGTGGGATTATAGCTCTCATAGGCAACACGGGAGGCAAGAAAGCTACTTGGTTGTTAGGCGGTTGCATGTCTCACGGTCTCTTGCCAAATTGATACACGTCCAGGCCATCGCCAGCGCACCATCCGCAAGGGCCTTATCCGCGGCGTCCGTGATGCAGTGGGCGGCAAATTCCGGCTGATGGTTGACGGCGGGCAGGGAATTGATGCCGATCATGGGATGGATCGAGGGCATAGCCAGAGAGACATTGCCCATGTCCGTGGAGCCTGTGGGCCGCGTTTCCCACTCGCCGAGATTGGGGAACGATCGCCCCAGGGCTTCGGAATTGCGGCGGTAGAGGGCCGCCATCGCTTCATCGTGGCGCATTTCAGCGTAAGGCTTGTCGCCGCCGGTAACTTCCATCAACTTATTGTCAACTGTTTCGGAAAATGCCTCCATCACGTCGTTCGTCTGTCTCGTCAGGTTCTCGCCCTTATCCCTGGCGCGTTCGGATTGATGCGTGATGCGGGTCCATTCCGCCGAAACACCTTTAAGACTCTCGGCGATTGCCAACATCGCAACGGCTTGAGTGCGCAAGCGACTAGCTTCAATGATGGAATTGAAGGTCAACAACTGAAGGTGCCCCCGCACGGAATTTGACCGTTGCAAATGCTCATTGACCAACTGCATCAGGTGCGACACACCTTCCAGGGAGCGGCGCCGTCTCTCACCATAGGCTTGACTTTCACGTTGCAGCTTCTCAATGTGCGCGGGGTGGAACGACAACTTATCTTCGTGCTCCCGAACCAAAGGTCCGATCGCGACCACTTCCGAGGCACTGACCCTCAGAATGTCCCCCATGCACGTCCTGATTTGAGATGTCCAACGGGCCACGGTTTGCTTGACAGCGCGCAGTTGATAAGCCTGGATCGTTAAGCCGGCATAAGCCGCGGCTAGTTCCGGAGTAAAGTCGTCACTCCCGCTCACGGCCTCGCGCAGTCCGGCAGAGATGAGTCCGGACGCCTCTTCCACATGGTCCATTTGCTGACGGGTGATGTCGTGAGCTTGAACCGCCGCCACCACTCCGGTGATCCTCTGGGCAACCTCCTCGACGCAAGTCCTGAGTTCAGTTGGCGTGCGGAAGAGTTGGGTCAAGCTGGAATCCATCGCGGCGAATGCGTTCCCCAGCTCAACCTGGATGCGCGCCATCTCTTGGCGTTGGCGCGGGAGTTCGGTGGTCAGCGCGCGTTGGGTTTCTTCCATTGCTGCCCTGCGGATATCGGTATGATTCGTCAGTTCCAAAGTATCCTGGGTCACGGATTTGGAAAAGGCGGCCAACTCCTGCGCCAGGTACTCAAAGCTGTCGCCAGCGGCGCCAAGGCGGCTCACTTCGATGTTCGTAAGCAGGCTCAGCGCCCGGGTTTCGAGAGCAATCGCCAACTGGCCGCGCGTCACCACGGACAAGTCCCTGAGCAGGTCCACTTCCTGGGTCACCATCTCCAGGACGGCGGAAGTCACCTGCAACCTGTCGCCGATGAAACGCATTGCTGCGGCGCCGAGGGTCTGCACGTTTGGCATCACGGAACTGATGCTTTCATTCTCGACGCAACGGACGATGGCTGCTGCTAAGGCCAGGATCGCATCCGCTTGGGACGCGAGTCCCTCGAAGGCGCGCGCCACTGATTCAATTCCACTCTCGGTGGTTCGTGCCAGGGCTTGCAATTCGCCCTGTGCGTTCATGAGCGTGCGTACCGCTTCCGCTCTGGTTTCGACACTCATCACTTGGGGCATCCCAAAAACCGCGCTACCGGGCCTCAGTGGGCGTGAGCGAGTATCGCCCCGGCGATCGCCTCGAGAGGCAGGATCTTATCCGCCGCCCGGCATTTGATGGCCTCCTTGAGCATCCTGAAAACCGCGCACGTATCTTCATCCTGTGCGATGGTCACGGCCCCAGCCTACTTCATTTCCAGCATCCCGCGGGCGCCGTCATCGCCCATTCCCGTCAGGATTACAGCCACAGCGTTCTGCCCGGCGTAGCGAGCGGCGGAGCGGAACAGAACGTCAACCGAGGGACAGTGACGGCATACCAGGGGCCCGTCCTTAACGTCTACGTAGTATCAAGCCCCGCTTCTGTTTGTGCTGCCACAAACGGATCTGAAGCGGTTCCCATGGCCTCTATTTCTGGGTCGCTCGAGAGGACTTCGCTGAACGTCTGTCGAACCACATAAGTAATTCGGATGAAACGGGAGACGACATGAACGTTATTTGGAAATCGGCAGGACCGGATCATTGTCCTAGTTTCGCTTGTAGTGCCGGCCTATGGGCCAGCATGTGCTGGCCGGGATCTCGGCGCTACACGCAGATTGGGGCACTGCCAAGGGGCACTGCCAAGGGATGAAAAATGAGCCGGCTCAGTGTATACTGACAGAAATCTGGGTTCCAGAATGGAAACCGCTGGTTGAAGGAACGCCTTCTGTTTTCCCCTGACCCAGCGGCGTAAGCCATCGGCGAGGATCTCTTAGGGGTGCGAGAGGTCGGCGCGCCGGACGAGGGAGGAGTGCATGGAGTCTGCGAGTGCTTGTTTTCCGGCTTTATCTTCAAATGAAACGAATAGTCTTTTCAGAGACGCGATGGATAGCCTACCAGACGGTATCTACTTTACCGACCGGGAACGTAGGATTACCTACTGGAACCACGCGGCGGAGGAACTTACCGGATACCGGGCTGAGGAAGTCGTAGGGAAACGATGCGCCGACAACGTTCTGATGCACGTCGACGATTCCGGCTGCCTGCTGTGCGAAGGAGAGTGCCCAGTCAGCCGCACTCTGGCGGATGGGCGTCCGCATCGGGGGGACATCTACCTGCACCACAAGAGCGGCCACCGGGTTCCCGTGGAGGTTCGTGTTCGCCCTATTTGGGGCGAGAACGGCGAGGTTACGGGTGCGATTGAGGTTTTCAATGACAACTCCCGGCAAAGGGCTGTGCGAGAGCGAGCCAAGGAGCTCGCAACGTTCGCCTACCTTGACCCGACTTCCCAGGTAGGAAACCGGAGGTACCTGGAGCACGAACTCGCGCGGCAACTCGATCAGCATTGCAAGGACGGCACGCCGTTGGGAATCATTTTGATGGACTTGGACGAGTTCAAGAAGATCAACGATACCTATGGCCACGCCGCGGGAGATGCCGCGCTGGTCACTGTGGCAAGGACCCTGTCCAATTGCGTGCGTGCGTCCGACGTGGTAGGACGTTGGGGCGGCGACGAATTTTTGGCGATTCTTCCCGGCATTTCGAGAGAAGTGCTGGCGAAGACGTCCGAGAAACTCAGAGGGCTGGTTGCTCAGTCTACTGTGGCTCTGGACTCCACCGAGATACGTGTAACTGTCTCGCTGGGTGCCGCCATGGCCTCTCCTGGGGATTCTTTCGACTCGCTCTTAAAGAGAGCAGATCAGCACTTGTATGCCAGCAAGCAGTCAGGCCGAAATCGAGTAAGCCTCTGAGTTCGAATTATCCGGGAACTGTCGAAGCGCAACGAAGATCAGGGCTCTTACATCTTAACTAATAGCGGCGTTGGCCGAATCGATGTCGGGCTACTTGATTCAACGCATTGCCGAAAATCCGGCCATCGATCGTGAGCGGTATGTTAAGCGCATCTTGCTGGCGTGGGGAAAAGTGTAGCATCGTGGCTTGCTGGTGGGGAGGCAGGTCCGATGACGCGGCGAGAACGGAGCAGGAAAGCGCGACAGCAGTGGCGAAA
>Ga0326728_10009122_pt1 | contig 24060 bp, 19 predicted proteins | sample MB3enrmetagenome_FD_207602 | JGI IMG/M metagenome (GOLD analysis project Ga0326728, IMG submission 207602) | Lab enriched peat soil microbial communities from McLean, Ithaca, NY, United States - MB31MN | ecosystem: Environmental > Terrestrial > Soil > Wetlands > Peat | place: USA: New York... | reverse complement strand
AACCTTTCGAAGCAAGTCCCAGAGGGTCGGCCGCCAATAAATGGTCGGTAACGGTTTGGGGACTGGAGTTATTAAAATCCGGCTTGCCCGCCTGTGCTTGTTGCCCTGGCAGGCCGAACAATGCCGCTACAATGGCGCGCTTGCCTTGATCGAGTGCCTGAGTGGAGGCGGTGGTTTGTAGATCCAGACCGATGATGACCTGGTGGTCGCTGGGAGCGCCGATGCTAGTAATGGTTGCGTTCTTCAGGCCTTGCCGGTCAAGCTCCCGGCGGATGGCATCCAGGTTGGGCGTCCTGGAAAATTGCACGGTGATCGCAGTTCCGCCCCGGAAGTCAATGCCGTAAGCAAGACCATGCTTAACCACCATGGAGATGATTCCGGCACTGGCTAGCGCGAGAGATAAAGCGATGAGGTACCACTTGATCCCCATCCAATCGATCTTTGGCTCGTGGAAAAACTCCATGATCTATTCTCGTACCTCACCTTTGTTTTTTGACACCGAACGCCGACTCGAAGTTCCCGTAATTTCGTTGCTAGATGCTGAGTTCCGCGCCTTTCTCACGCCGCGAAAGGACATAATCAAATATCACACGCGACACAAAAACGGAAGTGAAAAGGTTCGCAAGTAACCCGATGGTTAACGTGACTGCAAAGCCGCGTATGGGGCCGGTTCCGAAAGTAAAGAGAATGGCCGCGGAGACGATGGTGGTCACGTGCGTGTCAATGATGGTCACAAAAGCATGCTCGAAGCCGCCGGCAACCGCCGCTCCTACCGCCTTGCCCAACCTTAATTCTTCTCGTATACGCTCGAAAATCAAGACGTTCGAATCGACCCCCATACCAACCGTAAGGATGACTCCCGCAATGCCGGGCAGGGTCAAGGTTGCGTCAATGTAGCCCAACGCCGCGACCAGGATAATCAGATTCAACAAGAGCGCCAAGTCGGCATTAACTCCGGCTCCGCGGTAGTACACAAGCATGAAAGCCATCACCGCCACGAAGCCCACAATGCAAGCGATGATTCCGTGGCGAATCGAGTCCGCGCCCAGCGATGGACCGACGACCTCCTCAGAGAGGACACTGATGGATGCCGGCAGCGCGCCGGAGCGTAATACCAGAGCCAAGTCCTGAACTTTTTGCGGCGTAAAGCCGCCTCCCGTGATCTCGCCGCGGTCAGTAATCTGGCTCTGGATAGTCGCCGCTTCATAGACCCTATTATCGAGGACGACAGCCAAAAGTTTACCCACGTTGGCGCTCGTCACCCGCCCAAACCTCGCCGCTCCATCGCGCGTCAGAGTAAAATTCACATCGGGACGCCCGCTGGCATCGTGAGACGGTTCAGCCCCGCTCAAGTCGCGTCCGGTTACCGCTGCTATGCGGTTCACGATGTACCAGGTTTCGCCGCCGTTCTGGGCCGTCTGTCCCTGCGACAACTGGGTGTCGGGCGGAAGTACTCCGCCGTGGGCCGCCAGCGCCGCCTCGCGGCTCGGGAAAGGTCCATCCTGAACCAGCTTCAACTCCAGGAGCGCGGTGCGTTGAATAATGTCCCTGACGCGCGTTGGGTCATCGACGTCGGGAAGTTGAACGACCAGTTCATAGTCCCCTTGCCCGTATTCGCTGATGGTTGGCTCGGCGACGCCATACTGGTTCACCCGGTTGCTGATCGTATTCATGGACTGGAGTAGAGCCTGATTGCGAATGTTGGCTGCGGCGCTGGTCTTCAACGCCAGCATCCAGCCCGTGGGGTCGCCTGGCACATGGGTGAGGTCCCAATCCGAAAACTGCTCGCTGGCTAAGGTCTGAAGATCGGTGGCCCTATCCTGGGGAACGCCCTTGATAAGAACCCGGTGTTTGGGCGGCTGAACATGCGTATCATCGGCTTTCTGAATGTCGGCGAAGGGAATGTTCTTGGACTTCATCTCATCTGTGAGCCTCTCCTGCGCCTCGTCAGCGGTGATGTTGACAGCGTCTTCCACGTGGACCTGCAACACCAAGTGCGTGCCGCCCTTAAGGTCAAGCCCCAGGTGAATGCGGCTGCGGACGTTATCCTTCAGTTCCTGGAAATTTTTGGGAAAGCCGATTATTCCCAGGATCGAAGCCACAATCACCACGCCAATAAAAATCACCCGATTTCTGATTTTCAGTTCCATGCTTAACCCTCTTCGTGCAAGGAGCCCGTCGTTCCGGCGAAAGCGGGAATCCTAACTTCTCCCGCCCAACGTCGCCCCGCTTTTTCGCGGGGGTGACGGAAGCCGTGAGCAGGCCCGCGCACGTTCCGTCAGGCCTTCTTCTGCTTGGCGGCGGTCGGATCCTGTTTTGCCTCCGCGCTTACCTCGTCCGCCACCATGCCTGTGATCGCCGTACGCGACACGTCAACCTTAACTTGGTTGGCGATTTGGAGCTGGACCACGCCATTCCTGAAAGAAACAATTGTCCCGTGAATGCCCCCGCTCGTCACCACGCGGTCACCGGTCTTGAGATTGGAGAGCATAGTTTGCAACTTGCGTCGCTGCTGCTGCTGAGGCCGGATGACCAGGAAATACCAGATGGCGAAGAGAGGCGCAAAAAGGAGAAGGAACTGGCTCAGCGCCCCACCCGCGCCGGGGTCGGCCGCCAAAACAAGTGTATTCACAAAAATGCCCTCGGTCAAAGTCGAGCCGATAAGCTAGGGAATTTGGAATCTGCTACCCCGCCCGCGAGGATCGTGATTAGCGGGGCTCGGGCTTTCCGGATTCTCAGGGGTTGTTTGCGCGCCTAAATTTCCACGCGCGCCCTAGAATGAAACTCCGCAAATGCTCCAAACATCAAAGACTGCCTGATTTTACGCATCCTGTCAACGTAAAAGTGGAGGTTGTGCTGGGTAGCCAAAATAGCCCCGAGCATTTCCCCTGCCACAAACAAGTGGCGAATGTAGCTTCGCGTGTAGCGCCGGCACACCGGACACTCGCAAGCCGGATCAAGCGGCGACTCGTCGCGAGCGTACTTCGCGTTCTTGATGACCACCTTGCCCTGCGAAGTGAACACACCTCCGTTGCGGGCATTTCGAGTCGGCATGACACAATCGAACATGTCAATTCCTCGCGCCACGCATTCCACCAGGTCCGCGGGTGTTCCGACTCCCATCAAGTAGCGCGGACGGTCGCTAGGCAACAGCCCCGCGGTGTATTCGGCAATTTCATACATTTCCGCCTTGGGCTCGCCCACCGAAAGTCCGCCTACAGCGTAGCCTTCGAAATCCAATTCCAGCAAGCCCTCGACACTTTCGCGGCGAAGGTCCTTGTCCACTCCACCTTGGACTATACCGAACAAGGTAGGGACTGGGGACTGGGGACTAGGGGCTAGGGGCTGGGGGCTGGGGATTGACGATTGACGATTGCCGATTGCCGATTGTCGGGGGTTCGGGGTTAGAGGCTGGGTGTTAGAGGCGGGAGACTCGTAGCCGGGGAACTGGGCTTCACGATTCGGTTCCACCATTTCCCGATTCTGGATGCTCGCTGCCTTCTGCTTAGTGCCTACTGCGTACTGTTCTTCCCTAGCCCCTAGCCCCCAGCCCCCAGCCCCTCTGCTCTCTGACGGCTGAGACCTGAGAGCTGTGAGCTTCTCTTTCGCTCGGCTCGCCCACCGGCCCGTCAATTTCACGGCGCGCTGAACAGCTTCGTGGCTGGCGGGATACTCGACGCATTCGTCGAGCGTCATGATAATGTCCGCTCCCAGCGCTAGCTGGACCTCGACCGCGCGCTCCGGGGAAAGAAAGTGGGAAGAGCCATCCAGATGGGACTTGAACCAAACTCCGTCCTCGGTCACCCTCCCCAGCCCTTTCAAGCTCATCACCTGAAAGCCGCCGCTGTCCGTGAGGATCGGATGAGGCCAAGCCATGAAGCGGTGCAGGCCTCCCAGTTCGCGGATGATCTCGTGTCCGGGACGCAGATAGAGATGATAGGTGTTGGCGAGAAGAATCTGGACGCCCAGCTCTTCCAGTTGGGCTTGCGTCATTCCCTTGACGGTGCCTGCCGTCCCTACCGGCATGAAGACGGGCGTCTCTACGATCCCGTGAGGCGTGTGGAGAAGGCCCGCCCGCGCTCCCGTTGCGCTGTCTTCCGCAAGAATCTCGAATCGCAATCACAATCCTATGAGCCGACCATCGACAAGCCAACTTTGGCCAAAATCCAAAGAACCCAAAGGCCTGCGTAGACAAGGAAGATCGGTAGGGGTTTGACCTTACCTTCTGCACTCTTCGACAGACCGATCGCCACCAGGATCAGCATCCAGACGGTGAAGATATCGGCGGACGAAGCCACCGCGTACACGGGTTTTGAGACTTGGGTGGGGTTGAGGAAGAAACCCAAGTTGGCGGGGACCGGATTCTGGGAATTGAAATGCTCGGGATCGCCAAAGAGGATCAGCGCCACCGCCATCACCGAACCCAAAAGCGAGACCAGGTTCGCGTAACAAACCTCGGAAAAGACTGTCTTGAACTTCGCCCGCCCGCCAAGAATCAAGTTCACGATGAGAATTCCCAGACCCGCAAGGACGAGCAGAAAAAGCGGCATAATCACAACTCCACTGATGTGGGCAAAAATCGCTCCAAATTTCGCGCCTTGGCTCACCGCCTGGTCCAATTGCTCGGGGCTCATGCTGGATGCCCGGCTGCTCTGTTCGAGCTGTGTGCGCACAATGCGCTCCATGCCAATCTTCCAAAGCATAGTCTCCACAACGGCGACCGAACCAACAACAAGGGCAATCAAGGGCGCCCAAAATCCCGGCTTGCGCGCCACGTCCGCCAAAGTCTCTACTGGCGAGATAAAGACGCCCATCAGCCGCTCAGGAAACGAGAGTGCTGGAGCTTCCGGCTCGGCAGGACTCACGACAGGATCTCCCATAACCATGACCCTCCTTTGAATGTAAAGGCGGCTTTACGCCGCCATCTGGCGAGCTAAACCCGCCGCTTCAGAACCAAATCAGCCCCCGACCGGCGGTATGATGAAGCCGGCAAACAACACGGAGTCCCCCCCTCCGGCGGAAACGCAAACTGCTTCTGTGAACGAGATAGACTACCGTGAACGCCCTACATCATATCAAGCCACGGCCCGGCATACAACTGGCGCCAAATTTCGCATCTCACTTCGGCGGCGCTGCCGGAGCTTCGCACTGCGCCGCAACCGAATTCCAGATTTCAAATTCCAGATTTCGGACCTGAGTAGCTACGGGGTGAGAGTACGTGCGTCTTGGATTAGTCAGCGATCCCAAATCGCCAATCGGCAATCGGAAGCTGGGATCAGTGATCGACAGTCGACAATCAGCTATCGGCTATCGGAAATCGGCAATCGACAATGGAGAGGAATCAACAATCAAACATCGGAATCGGGGATCAGCAACCGGCAGTCGGCAATCGACAATTGGCAATGGGGGAATCAACACTCGTGGATCGCAGTCGGGGATCTATAATCGGCAATCGGCAATCGACAATCGTCAATTATTCGCGGACCTCGGCATCCAGGAAGGCGCGCAGTTTGCGGCTGCGCGAGGGATGCCGCAGTTTGCGAAGGGCTTTGGCCTCGATTTGCCGGATGCGTTCGCGGGTGACAGCAAAACTCTGCCCCACTTCCTCGAGCGTGTGCTCGCTGCCATCGTCGAGGCCGAACCGCATCTTGATGACCTTCTCTTCGCGCGGCGTCAGGGTCTTGAGCACGGACTCCGTCTGTTCTTTCAGGTTGATGTTAATGACGGCTTCGGCGGGGGAGATCACACCCCGGTCCTCGATAAAGTCGCCCAGGTGGGAATCTTCCTCTTCGCCGATGGGAGTCTCAAGCGAGATGGGCTCCTGGGCAATCTTCAACACCTTGCGGACCTTGATGACGGGAATCTCCATCCGCTTGGCGATCTCTTCCGAAGTCGGCTCCCGCCCGTATTCCTGCACCAAGAGGCGCGAGGTGCGAATCAGCTTGTTGATCGTCTCGATCATGTGCACGGGAATGCGGATGGTGCGCGCCTGGTCGGCGATGGCCCGCGTAATCGCCTGCCGGATCCACCAGGTGGCGTAAGTGGAGAACTTATAGCCGCGCCGATACTCGAACTTGTCCACCGCCTTCATTAAGCCGATATTGCCCTCTTGAATGAGGTCCAGGAATTGAAGTCCTCGATTCGTGTACTTCTTGGCGATGGAAACCACCAGCCGCAAGTTAGCCTCGATCAAATCGCGCTTGGCCGCTTCCGCCCGCTCTTCGCCACTGATGATGTTCTGGCAGCTCCGCCGGAGATCCACGGCGGAAGATTGCGACCGCTGCTCGAACTCCGCCAGCCGCTGGCGGAGTTGCCGCAGGTCCTTCCGCAGGTCCTTGTTTCCATTGGTGCGCGAGCCCTCGACTTTCTTTTCCGTCTTACTCAACTCGCGCTCCAGCGGGCGCAGCTCGTCGATGGCCTGCCGGATTCTCTCGATCAGCACGTTCCGCATGCTGTGGGTGAACAGGATGGACCGGAAGAGCACCGAGATCAAGACGCGGTGCCGGGCCACGGCCCAGTTGTAGCGCCTGAAGTCCCTGGGCCGCCGGGTACGCGGAATTGCGTCCCGCTTGGTTCGAAGTTGCATCAGCTTCTTATAAAGGCGCTCGATCTCATCAATGCAGGCAACAACATCCTTGAACCGCTCCGTAACTTTCTCTTCCGTCAGTTCGTCGTCGTCAAAAACCACCACTTCCTTGATGGTCCTGTCGCCACTCTTCAATTCTTCGCGCAACGCGAAGAGGGCCTGAATAACGATAGGCGAGCGCGAGAGCGTTTTCAGCACGTTGAGCTGCCCGCGCTCGATGCGTTTGGCGATCTCGACCTCGCCTTCGCGGGTGAGCAGAGGAACGGTGCCCATCTCGCGCAGATACATGCGCACCGGGTCGTTGGTCTTGTCCAAGGCGCCCGGCGTCAAATCGAGTTCGACGTCCTCTCCAATCTCGTCCCCTTTGAGCTCATCGACCTTTTCCAGCCCCAGGCCCTCGGCCGATTTGACTTTGGGAGACTCCAGCACCTCGATGCCGGCGTTGTCAAACATGGAGAGAAGATCATCGAGATCTTCCGCCGAATGGACGTCGGAGGGGAGAAGTTCGTTGACCTCATCGTAGAGGAGGTAGCCCTTCTCTTTGCCTAATGAAATGAGCTTGCTGACCTGATCAAACTTATCGTCGAACGCCAAGGCAACGGCCTCCCTGTGGGAGAAGAAGAATTAATTCGATGTCAAAACAAGTATGGCGACACCACTACCCTCGCTCGGGCGGTGCCGCCTCCCGCACAACTGCGTCGTCGTTATGACAAGCCGTCAAACTTCACCGGCTCCATCGTATTAGATGTAATATACACGATTTCGTTTGTCAGTGGATGGATATTTTTCTGCCTTCCTCGAGGCCCCGCAGGTCATTTTCCAGGTTGGATTTAGCCTTTTCGAGCTCCCGGACCTTTGCCCAGTCGTTCAACTGGCTAGCCTGCTGGAGGTCCGCCCGGAGTGCATCGAGTTGGTGACGTGCCCGGCGAGCGCGAAGAGACCTGAGGTGTCGGTCAATTCGTCCCCTGTCCGGCGGCTCCACCGCCCAAAACAGGCTTTCGTAGATTGCCCGCCGTAACTCCGCGCTAAGAGGTTCTTCCAGAACTGCCGGTTCAACGCTATCGCCCCGCTGGCGCAGTTCCAGGAAGCGCTGGAATATCGGCTCGGTCACCAAACCCTCCAGCAGGCTCTGCTCCACCATCTGGCGCAGCAGTTCGTCCGCCAATTCCTGGTTCTCCACGAACGCTCGCAGCAACTCCTTCTCCACTGTAGTTACTTTGGGGGCGGCTGATTCGGGTCGAATGCGCACTTCGGGACGGGCCGCCCCCGCCACGCGCCGCAGCTCCTCGCGCAGAAGCCGCTCGTCCAGACGCAATCGTTCGGCAAGCCGGCCGGCCAGTTCCGCGCGCAGCATGGGATTGGGGACCTTAGCAAGATAAGGCAGGACAGCATTGGCCGCCCCAACCTTCCCTTCCGGAGTGTTGACGTTATGAATGGCAATGGCTCGGTCCGTCAGGTAATCAATGTAGCTGGGCGCAGCCGCGAGCAGCTCGCGATACCGGCCGCTTCCCTGTTTACGAATGAAGGAGTCCGGGTCGAGCCCTCCGGGCAAGGCCAGCACTTTGGCCTCGAAGCCTTCCTCGAGCAGCAACGCCAGCGAGCGTTCCGTGGCCGCGACGCCCGCCGAATCCGGATCGTAGTTCACCACCACGCGCCGCGAGTAGCGCGCCAGCAAGCGAATCTGCCCTTCCGTAAGGCTCGTCCCGCAAGAAGCTACAACATTCTCGATGCCGCTCGAGGCCACCGCGATGCAGTCCATGTAGCCCTCGACCAGAATCGTGTAGTCCAGCTTGCGGATGGCTTGCGCGGCCCGGTCAACGTGGTAAAGCACTCTTCCTTTGGTATAGATTGGGGTTTCCGGCGAATTGAGATATTTGGGCTGCTCGTCTCCCAAGGCGCGCCCTGCGAAAGCCACCACCTTCCCACTATCGTTGGCGATAGGAAAAATGATGCGCCGCCGGAACCGGTCGTAACGCCGGTTTCGCTCCGCATCGTGCACTACCAGCCCGCTCTTCTCGAGCAATTCCGACTCGTTCCCAGCCCCACCCTGTACCGCCTGCTGCAAGGCCCCGCTGAGGTGCCTGGCCAAGGCCTGGCCATCGCCCGGCGCATATCCCAATCGAAAACGGCCCACCACCTCATCCTTCAGCCCCCGGTCTTCAAGATAGGCCCGTGCCACGCGGCCCTCTGCGGTGCCTGTAAGCTGGCCGGCAAAGAACTTCGCAGCGGCTTCGTGCAGTTTGTAAAGCGCCCCGCGCACTCGGGCGTCGGGGTCATAGGTCGCATCGCCGAAAGTCTCCGAAAGCGTGACGCCCACCTTCTCTGCCAGCCGGCGTAATGCCTCGGGGAAGGTGAGGCTATCGATCATCATCACAAACTTGAAGACGTCACCGCCCACGCCGCAGCCAAAGCAATGGAAAATCTGCTTTGCCGGGTGGACGGCAAACGAGGGAGTCTTCTCCGAATGGAACGGGCAGAGGCCCATATAGTTCGCGCCCGCCTTGCGCAGCTTGACGTAATCGCCTACCACCTTGACGATGTCCGCCGCCGCCCGTACCTCGTCCACCTGACTCATTATTGGTTATGACTTCACTTTACGATTCTGGATTCTGGATTTTGGATTTTGGATTAGTCTGCCGGCTGCCTCCTTTTACTCGACTCTCTCCAGCTTAGCTCCGTAGAATGCCCTGCCTTTGTCCTCGGCGGGACGTCGCCACATGATTCGGGCGGGAATATCGCGTTGTCCTTCAGGACTATCCAACCCCACCCTCACGTAGAGCCTCTCGCCGACTTGCAGTTCCAGGTTGCAGGCGAAGCAGAGACCTGATTTCGAAATGTTCTCAGTCGTGCTCGTCTCTTCGTCCCCATCCGGCAGCCTGATTCCCAGCGGCAACTTTACTGCCAGCCGCTTCTCTTGCCGTCTCTCCGCTTCGCGTTGCGAGGCCAGCTCGGAAATCGAAGTGGCCGGAAGACCAGGTGCGGGTCGGTCAGGCCCAATTTCGATGACCGCGAATCTCCAATCCGTGGGGAAGTCGCATTTTGGGCAAGGGCGCGGCAGGGTCGAATGCGACACCAGCCTTCGATATTGTTCCACCGTGAGCGGCGCCATCTCCCGGGAAGAGCACTCGCAGCACTCCAATAGGACATGGATGAGACCAGCTTCGCCGGGTTCCTCCGTTCGGGACGGAAAGTGAACACCCCAGATTTCAACCTCCGGGTCCAGGCACTTCACGCCCCACTCGGGAGTGCCGCTTAATGACCGCGCCGCGCGCATCACCACTTGAAAAAAGCAAGAGACTTGGTTATTGAGGTTCGTGATTTTAATCACGGCGCCCGGCTGTAACAGATGCGCGGCGACAATCAACCCTCCGGACTGATTGACTACCAGCGTATAGGTTGTCTCATCAAAGGCATCGCCAGCCGTATCCTTGCCCTCAACCCGTATGGGGATTCTTAGCAGCACCCGTTCACTTCTTCGCAGGGCTGTGGGAAACGTCTGCTCGGACATCGTGCCTCCGAAAATCAGGATTCAGGGTCCGGGATTCAGGTCCCGCAAACTGAGACTGCCAGATTATAGGAAAAGAATCTCAAATTTGAAATGGAAATCAGGATTCGGGATTCAGGATTCAGGGCCCGCAAACCAAGACGGCGAGATTATAGGCGAAGCAATTCAAAATTCAAATGGCAATCCAGGATTCAGGTTCAAATCACGTCATTCCAGCGACTTGTGGAAGCGCAGGACACTGACACCCAGCAGGAGGGCGGCAAAGACGGCCATGGCAGCGATGTTTGGCCAGAGTACCCCGAGCCCGACGGCCTTGAGGTAGACGCCGCGCAAGACCACCATGACGTGGGTCATGGGGTTGATATAGCTCAGCTTCTGAAAGAACAGCGGCATGCTACTGATGGGGTTGCCGAAGCCGGAAAGCGTGATCATCGGCATGATGAAGAAGAAGGAGGCGATCATGGCCTGCTGCTGCGTGGCGGAAATGGTCGAGAGGTAAAGTCCAAGCCCCAGCGCCGCGAGCAGGTAGGTCATCAATCCGAGCGCCAGCACGGCGATGTTCCCACGGAAGGGCACGCCAAACCATAAGGTGCCAACGAGCGAGATCATGGTGGCATCGAAGCAGCCGATGAGGAAATAGGGGATGGTCTTACCCAGGATGAACTCCCAGCGGCGAATGGGCGTGACCATGACCTGCTCGAGCGTGCCGATCTCGCGCTCGCGCACCACCGCAAAGGCCGTCAGCATCATGACCATGATCAACATCACATTACCAATGACGCCGGGAACGAAAAACCATTGGCTATCGAGCCCTTCGTTAAACCAGGGCCGAGTCTCGAGCTCCACCTGCGGCAGGAACGACGCCAGTTGCGGTGCGGCGCGGCGGAGCCGGTCGGTCTCGTAGTCGCGGGCGAACTGCGCCCCGATCTGGCTGAGATAGCCCAAGGCCACAAGCGCCGTATTCGAGTTGGAAGAGTCTACCAGCACCTGCACCGAGGCGCCCTGGCCGTTGCGCAGGCGCTCGGCGAAGCCGGAATTGATCTCCAGGGCCATGAGAAAGTCGCCACGGTCAATGCCTTCACGCAATTCATCCCGCCGCGCGGCATATTTTTTGATATCGAAATAGCGGCTGGCGGAAAAATGGGAGAGCAACTCGCGGCTCTCCTGCGTGCTGTCCAGGTCGAGCACCGCCAACTCCACGTGCTTCACTTCCAGCGTGGCTGCGTAGCCGAAAACCACCATCTGGATTACGGGCGGGCCAATGAGCAGGAAGCGGGTGTGCGGGTCGCGCAGCGTCTGGACGAACTCCTTCCGCAGCATATGCCCGACGCGCGCGATGGATTGGAGGAATTTCATTCCAGCCTCTTGTGAAAGGCGCGGGTGGCCAGCGTGATCAGCACCACGGCAATGATCGCCAGAGCGGTGAGCTGCCCCGCCATCAACCGAATCTCCGTGCCCTTCAGGAAGACGTTTCGCAGGATGAAGACGTAATAACGCGCCGGCAGGACGCGCGTGATCCACTGTACGACGACCGGCATCTGCTCGATGGGAAAGAGGAAACCCGACAGGAGAAAGGTCGGCAGGAACGTCGCCAGCATGGCCAACTGGCTGGCCCCGAGTTGGGACTTGGCGGTGACCGAAATCAGGTAGCCGAGCGACATTACCACGACCAGAAAGAGCACCGAGCAACCGAACAAGACCGTCCAGCTCCCGCGGAAGGGAACGCCGAACCACCACACCGCGAGGCCGGCGCAAACCGCTGTGTCCATCATCCCGATCGCGAAATATGGGGCCAGCTTGCCGATCTGAATTTCCAGTTTGCCAATGGGCGTGGCAATAAGCTGCTCCATGGTGCCGCGCTCCCACTCGCGCGCGATGGTCAGCGAGGTCAGAAATGCGCCCACCACCGCCATCACCATGGCCACCACGCCAGGAACAATGTCCGCCATGCTTTCCAGATCCTCGTTGAACCAGGTCCGGGGTTGGAAGGTGACGTCCGGGGCTACGCCGGCCAAGCCGTGGCGCTCGCGCCAGTCGATCTGCACTTGCGAGGAATAGGCCTCCACGATGCTGAGCGCATAGGCCATGCCGATATTCGCCGTATTCGCGTCGCTGGCGTCGAGCAGCGCCTGCACGCTGGCTTGGCCGTTGGAGTGAAGTTTTTCGGAGAATTGCGGCGGCACGACCACCGCCACCGTACACTCACCGTAGTCAATGCGCCGGACGACGTCACGGTAGCTGTCCGACACACGAACGATGTTGAAGTAGTCGGTCGCCTGGAAGCGTTTGAGCAGGTCCTGGCTGGTTTGCGTCGCGTCGCGGTCGTACACGCAAAGCGGAATGTGCTTGATATCGAGGTTCACGGCGTAACCGAAGATAAGGAGCTGGATCAGCGGCAAGGCGATGATGACCATAAGGCTGAGGGGATCGCGCCAAATCTGAATCACTTCTTTGCGCGTCATGGCCAGGATGCGGCGTCCGCTCATGCGGTTCTCTCCTGTTTCGATTCGCGCCCTGCGGTGAGCGAGACAAAAACGTCTTCGAGGCTGGGCGGAATCTGCTCGAGTCGTCCCACGCGGATGAGCCTGGCCTCGAGGGCCTCCCGGACCTTGGGAGCAGTGGCCCGGGCATCGGTGACGACGGCATGGAGGCTGCTTCCGAAGACCGCGGCATCGAGCACGCCGGGGGCTTCGCGCAGCGCTTCGAGCCCCGGCCCCAGCGGCTCGCACTCCACCAAAAGGAGTTGGCCTTTCATGTGTCGAGTCTTCAGTTCCGTGGGTGTGCCCATCGCCACAATGCGCCCGCGATCGATCAGGACCAGGCGGTTGCAGTATTCCGCCTCGTCCATGTAGTGCGTGGTGACGAACACGGTGATGCCCTCGGCGACCATCTGGTGGATCAATTCCCAGAAATGCCGGCGCGAGACGGGATCGACCCCCGAGGTCGGCTCGTCGAGAAAGACGATGGGCGGACGGTGCAGGACCGCGCACCCCAGCGCCAGCCGCTGCTTCCAGCCTACGGCCAGCGCGCGCGTGGGGGATAGCTCGCGCCCTTCGAGTCCCGCCATCCGCAGCGCCCACGCCAGGCGCGCAGGAAGGTCCCGGGCGGGCACGCTGTATAATCCCGCAAAAAACCGCAGGTTTTCCACCACTCGCAAGTCGTTGTAGAGCGAGAATCGTTGGGACATGTAGCCGATCTGTTGGCGGACCGCCTCGGGGGAAGCTGCGACGTCAACTCCCGCCACCTGCGCAACTCCGGAGGTGGGCCGCAGTAAGCCGCACAAGATGCGTATGGTAGTGGATTTGCCGGCTCCGTTGGGTCCGAGAAAACCAAATATCTCGCCTCGGTGGGCCTCGAAGCTGATCCGATCCACCGCGGTAAACGACCCGAACCGCTTGGTCAGATTTTCGACCACTACCGATGCAGTGTTCTGAATCATGCGTTTCACAAAATCAAGCTGTAGGGGCAACCCTTGTGGTTGCCCAGGGCGGCCACAAGGGCCGCCCCTACACTCCCTTCTGATTTCCTTCCAGCGCGGAAACGAAGAGGTCTTCAATGCTCGGCGTGACCGATTCCATGGAATCGTAGGGCACCGCTTCGGCCTCGAGACGGGCGCGCAATTCCGGAAGCCGGCGAGCGGCGTTATCGACGAACAAATGGACCCGGTCACCCACCAGCAGCGCACTGCGCACTGCGGGGGCTGTCGAGAGCATATCGCGCACCCGCGCGGGCTCGGAGGCATGCACGGCAAGAATCTCGCCGGGGAATTTCTTCTTCAATGCTTCGGGACGATCGCAGAAGAGCAGGCGTCCCTGATGCATGAGTCCGACGCGATGGCAGCGCTCCGCTTCGTCGAGGTAGGAGGTGGAAGTGAGAATGGCGACTCCTCCAGCCAGCAGGGAATACAGAATGCGCCAGAAATCGCGGCGCGACACCGGGTCTACGCCGTTGGTGGGCTCGTCGAGAAGGATCACCTTGGGAGTGTGAATCAAGGCGCAGACCAAGCCGAGCTTCTGCTTCATCCCGCCCGAAAGGTTCCCCGCCAGACGGGTACGGAAATCGCTCAGGCCTGCCGCCGCCAGCAATTCGGTCGAGCGCGACTCGCGCTTCTTGCGAGTGACGCCAAAAAGATCCGCGTAAAACCGGATGTTTTCCTCCACCGTCAAGTCTTCATAAAGGCCGAAGCGCTGCGACATGTAGCTGAGGTGGTGCTTGGCCCCCTCCGGGTCGCGCACCACGTCGCAGCCGGCCACGGTCGCGGAGCCGGAATCCACCTCCAGCACACCGGCGAGCATGCGCAGCGCCGTAGTCTTTCCCGCGCCGTCCGGCCCTACCAAGCCGAAGATTTCTCCCGGATGCACCTCGAAGGTGAGTTGGTCGACGGCGCGCACTTCGCCGAAGCGTTTACTGAGCTCGGAAACGACGATGGCGGGAGAAGAGGTCATGGCACCACGCTTTACCCAAGTACCCTCGTTCCGGTCGCGGGGACCTGCGGCTCTGCCGCCTGATATGCGGAAAGGCTTCGAAGGTGTGAAAAAATCGCGTTTGGGCAGGGCGTTGTAGGGGCAACCCTTGTGGCTGCCCCAGGGCGGCCACAAGGGCCGCCCCTACGGCGCGATTTTTTCACACCTTCTTCGCCTTTCCGAAGGGCACCCTGAAGAGCCTCCTTACTTGAACTTGATATACGCATCGGCCGGCATTCCGGGCTTCAACTCGTAGTTCGGGTTCTCGACATCCACCTTGACGCGGTAAACCAGCGTGACGCGCTCCTTCTCCGTCTGCACACTTTTGGGGGTGAATTCCGCCTCCGAAGAAATCAAGGAAATCCGTCCGCGATAACTCTTGTCGGGATAAGTATCGGTCCGCACGTCAACGTCCTGGCCCCAGTGAACCTTGCCGAGATCTGTCTCCGGCACATAGACACGCAGCCAGATGTGGTCCAGGTCGGCCAGCGTAACGATGGGCGTGCCCGGCGAGACCACTTCCCCCAGCTCGGCCTGCCGCACCAAAATCACGCCATTGAACGGCGCGCGCAGCACCGTGTAGGCCAGCCGGATGCGTGACAGATCCAGGTTCTGATTCGCCTGATGAACGTTGGCGCGGTCCACGGCGAGTTCTTCTTTGCGCGTTCCTTCCATGAGCTCGTTGTAAATCTGTTGCGCTCGGTCGTAGGTAGCCTGGGCACGGGTCACGTTGGTGGCTGCCTGGTCGCGCGTTTGTGCGGGGATTTCGTCCTTTTCGTAAAGTGCCTGGTAACGAGCGTAATCCTTCTTCCGCTGCTCGAGGTCAGCCTGAGCGTCGAGAATGGCCTGCCGGGCTGCCTCGATCTCCTGCTCGCGGCTACCGGCCAGACCCAGTGCGAGTTGTCGATCGCGCACACTTGCCGTGGCTTCGTCCAGAGCAACTTGCTGGCGGTAGTCGTCATTGTCAATCCGAGCCAGCAAGCTTCCCCTCTTGATGGTCATGCCCTCATCAACCGGCAACGCGACGATGCGGCCCGTGACTTTGAAGCTGACCAGGCTTTCGTGCGCTTCGATGTTGCCTGAGAGCTTCAGCAGGTTTGGGACGGGGCGCTTGCCGAACCACTGGGGATTATAGTGGACCGCCGCCGCCACCGCAGCCGCCAGGAGCAGGAGTGGAATGATGCGTTTCATGGGTGTTTTACCTCTCCACCGCGAAGCGGTGAACCGTGAGTAGCCGTGGGCGCCAGCCCACGGTTGGTGTTCCTCACGGTTCGCCGAGGTACGTTTGGTAAATCGTTTCCGTTGCGCCGAGGGCGCGCGCCAAGGCCATCCCGGCATCGGCATGCCGCGCCAGCGCCAGGATACGGTCATCCTGCGCGCTTGCCAGCGCGTCCTGCGCCGTCACCACCTCGATGTTGTCCGTCACGCCGTTGCGGAAACGGTCCTGCGCCAGGCTGAGCTCGCGCTCTGCCAGGTGGAGGCCTGCCTCGGTGACGGTCACTTGGCTCTCGGTGGATTCCAAGTCCAGCAACGCCGTACGCAGTTCCTGCTCGATCTCTCGGCTGAGGTCGTCAATCTGCGCGTCCAGGCGTTTCAACCGGCTTTGGAGTTCCGTTTTCTCTCCTGCGCGGTCCCGGTCGAACAAGGTAACGGTGAGCGTCCCCTGAACCTCACCGGTCCCCGCCATGGAACTGAACTGGCGGCCGATGGCCCCGTAATCGGCATTGACCGATAGGGTGGGGAGATAGCGCGCTCGCGAGGCCTTGAGCTGCTCGACCAGTGAGTCTCGTTGCTTGAAAAGCGCGGCGTAGTCGGATCGCGCCTCGAGGGCACTGTGAAGCGCCTGGCCTGCGTCGGCCGATTGCACGTGGTGGAATTTCAAGGGCTCGGCCAATTCCAGCGGGGCGCCGGGGCTCAGTCCGAGGAAATGGGCAAGGACGAGCAGGGCAGTCTGATAAGTGTTGCGCGCCACCAGCAGGTTCTGCTGGTCCCGCGCCAGTTGCACCTGGGCGCGAACCACGTCCACAGCGGTTGCCAGCCCCTGGTCGTGCTGGTCGCGCGCCAATTTCTCCAGGGTTTGCGAAGTCGTCACGCGACTCTCCGCCGCCTCTACCTCCGCGGCGGAAGCCTGGGCGTCCAGATAAAGCCCCGCGGCCTGGCGGATCACCAAATCGCGCGCGTCCTGATAATCGAGCCGGGCGGCCTCCTCTTGCCTTTCGCTGGCCTTCCAGTTGTGATAGGCGTGGCGATCGATCAAGGATTGGCTCGCTGAAAGGCGGGAATCATAGTGCGCGAACGGTCCGACGACGGCGGGAACTGCAAAAGAAAATCCAAGGGCGGGCAAATTGATTTTCGGAAAAGAAATTCCCATCGCGGCCAAATCGATATTCTGACGGTTGGCTAGAGCGTCCCCGCTGACATGCGGCAGCAAAGAAGACTGTCTCCGCTCGCGCGTGCCTTCCAATTCCTCCACTTGCGCACTCGCCACACGCACGCTGAGGTTCTGCTTCAGCGCCAGACCAATCGCCTCCCTCAGCGTCAGCCGCCGCGGGCTTGCCTGCTGCGCGCCCGCCGGGTTTCCCCAGGCCAGCAGCAGCGCCGCCAGCAATGCGTCCCACCTCCGACTCAGCCTCATGAATGTTCTCCTCTTTTCCGCAGGCCGTTCAGCACGAATTCGATGTGCGCGCCCATGTAAGCATCCAGGTCCAGCCGATGCCGCTCACCGTGCATCATGAACCAGATGGTGGCCAGAACGCCGGGAGCAATCAGAATCTGCGGAAAATCGTTGATCTTCGCTTTGCGAAATTCCCCCGACGCCACACCCTTTTCCAATATTCGGCGCAGGGTACTCAATCCGGGCTCGATGATCTCCCGATGGAAAATGTCGGAAAGCTGAGGGAACTTGCCGCTTTCGGCGATCAGTAAACGAAGGATGTCTCGCGCCTTCTTGTTTCTCACGACGAGAGCGTAGTGCCCTGAGATCAGCTTACGAAGCAGTTCTTCGGCAGAGCCTGAAGGAGAGTCGACTAGACCGGCTATTGTTCCCAAGGCAGGATAGATCAAACTGCGCACCATGGCGCGATAGAGCCCTTCCTTATCCTTGAAATAAAGATAGATCGTTCCCTTGGCAATTCCGCCCCGCCGGGCGACATCCTCAAGGCGAGCGGCCGCATAACCGTTGGCGGCAAATTCCTCGAAGGCGGCCGCCAGGATTTCTTGAGGGCGTCCCTCTTTGGGCTTCCGCCCCCGCCGGAGTGCTTTCTTTGGACCGCGCCGGGATGGATGCTTTGCGCTCATGAACCTTGGTCCCTTTACTGACTGAACGGTCAGTCATTAAATCATGGTGAAAGATTATCCCGCGCAGGAAGGTTTGTCAAGATGATTCCGGCGACTTACTGGGGATTGCAGAATTAAGTGACATCTCCCCCTCACCCCCGGATTCCTCTCCCCCATGGGGCATAGGCGCTAGAATAGGCTCGATCGGGTCCTGCAGCCCGCCGGGGCGGGCGCAAGAATGTGGCCCACGGCGACAGCCGTGGGGGAAAGCAGGGACGATGCGCCTGAAAAGCCCCGGGAGGGGCGACAGAGCTGTCTTGATGATCGCAGATCTTCTGTCGCCACCACGTGGCTCAGCGTGCTCTCTGTGTGCCGTGATCCCACGGCTGGCGCCGTGGGCCACATTCTTGCGCCTATGCCCCCGTGGGGGGGGGGAGGGGGAAATAAGCCGAACTTATGCCCTCGCCCCCTTGGGGGAGAGGGTGGCGCGCAGCGCCAGGCGAGGGGGTTGGTCCCTCACGATATTATGCAATTCTCAGTAGTGCGGCGCGGCGGGCAGGGTGATGCGGCCCACGGTCTTTACATTGATCTCAACCTGGTTGCCCACGCGCAGGAGCACGCCGCCGGGATTCCGCATGCCCCAATCCACGTAGGGAATCAGGAAATGAGTAGTGGCGGTCAACTGGTCGCCGCTTCGGGTCGCCGTGGTTTCAACCATGAAGTCATGTTCGATACCGCGCAGCCTGAACGTGCCGCTCAGTTGGAGCGCCGACTCCCCCTCGGCTTCCAGGCGGCCGTCGATTTGTGTGGGGATGAAAGTCGCCTCAGGGTACTTGCGGGTCTCCAGAACTTCTCCCAGGATTTTGCGATCCAGCGAGACGTTGTCGCTCTCCTCGCTTGTCATGTCGACAGCCACTGAGCCGTCGGCTTTTCCCGTGGCAGGGTTGAAGCGGATTGTCCCGCTTTTCAATTTGAAGGTCCCGTGCACCGCGCGAATAACCCCGGGCAGGGTAAACTGAATCTCCGTCCGTGCGGGGTCGAGTTCGAACACCGCTTCCTGCGCGGACAAAGAGAGAGGCAGGGCAAATGCAGAAACGAAGGCAATCCAAATGAGAGTGCGTCGTAGTCTCAAATCTAACCCATTGCGGCTAGGGAAGCTCTATCAACCCCCCATTGCTTTGTCTCTTTATGACCAGCGGAGCAATACGAGTTCCGAGCAGAAGCCTGGTCCCATCGCTCCCAGCAGGCCGAGCGTGCCCGGGGCGGGCTGACGGTGCTGCATCACTTCCTCAAGCACCAGAAGAACCGATACGGAGGAGATATTGCCCACCCTGCGCAGGCATTCCCAGGAAGCCTCGAGGGCGCTGTCGGGAAGTCCCAGCGTAGCCGCCATTGCAGCGAGCACCTTGGGGCCCCCCGAGTGCAGAATCCAGCTCCCGATATCCTTTCGGGACAAGCCATTGTCGCCTAGAAACTCGTCCACGTCGTGCGCCCAGTGACGTTCCACCATGGCCGGTACTTCGGGCGACAACACGATGGTGAAACCCTTTTCAGAAATGTCCCAGCCCATCACGTGCTCCGTGTAGGGATAGAAGACCGAGCGAGTGGCCAGGATTTCCGGTCCGACCGCCTCTCTGTCCGATCCGGTCACGAGCACCGCCGCCGCCCCATCTCCAAACAAGGCGGCGGAAATCAGGTTGGCGATCGAGAGGTCGTCACGCTGTATGGTTAGCGAACAAAGCTCCACCGCAAGCAGCGCCGCGACCTGGCCGGGATAGGCGCGGACGTAGTCGGCGGCGCGGGCAATGCCCGCAGCTCCGGCCACGCACCCTAAACCGAAAATGGGCACACGCTTGATATTCGGCGAAAGCCCCATGCGGTTGACCAGCCGCGCGTCAATAGAGGGGCTCGCGATACCCGTTACGGACACGACAATGAGGGTGGCAATCTCGCCGGCGTCCAGTCCTGCCCGCGCCAGCGCCCGACAGAGGGACTGCTCACCCAATACCTGTGCAGTTTCGATAAAGGCATTGTTCGCCTCTCCCCACGATGCGATCTCGTAGTATGCGCTGAGGGGAAGCGTCAGGTAGCGCGCCTCCACACCCATGTGGGAATAGATCCGTTCCAAGCGCTGCGGATTAGCGAGCTTTTCGCCAAAATACTTCTGCAGCGCTTCAACCAGAACTTTCTGGGGGTAGTGATGCTCGGGAAATGCGCTTCCCACAGCCGCGATGCGCATCGCTTATACCCACCCACGCCGTAGCGTTGGCCTTGAGGTCAGCCTGGCGAGTGCCGACCTGAAGGTCGGCGCCACGGTCCCCTGCGAGATTTTTCTGCGCCAAGTCACCTACTTTAATGAAGCCGCTCGAGTTCTCTACGGTAAAGCGTGTTGTAGGGAAACTGCTGCACCAGCCCGGCGAGCAGTTCCTTTGCTTGACTACTGTTTTTGTCTCTCAGCGCAGCAACGGCAAGCAGTAGCTGTGCGAAGGGAAGCAGGTAATGCCCTTTCTCAGCCGTCAGCCGGAGTTTCTGGATCCCCTGCTCCCTATCTGTCTGCGCCCCGTACATCCTCAAGACCCAGCGAACCGGGGCAGGCTTCAACCCCAGAATGTAATTCTCCACTCCGATGGCCAGATTGGCATCGTAGCAAGTCGGGTCAAGGGCCAACAGTCGCTGGGCGAGAAGCCCGGCGCTCTTCATGTCTCGCAGGGAGGCCAGATATCTCTTTTCGATTAAGGCCAGATAATCCGAGCGTAGCCCCAGGTCCATGACCTTGGCTAGGAGGGCGTTCCCGTCCCTAGGTGACCGCGCCAGCACACTATCCGCAATCTGCTCGCTCAATGTCACTGACGCATCAAAGGCTCGTTTCGTTACGGGGTCGGGAGCCAGCTTTTTGCTCTGCCTGAATTTCTCATCGTCCAAAAATAGCTCCCACTCCAGCACTCCCAGGCGGTCGAATTCGGAAAAGAGGTAAGCCGCGGCGTCCGAAGCAGGTCCAAGCGGATCGTCGGGATGCAACTGCTCCCAGCCCTTGAACGTTCTGTGCGCCTCGTCGAACTGGAGATTATACATTTGGCGAAATCCCAAATCGAGCGGGAGAGCGGAGGAAAGCGCTACTCCCGCGTGGCCGCGAGATGCAGATCCCAGCAAGGCGAGCCCGGCACAGAATAGGGTGAGCGTTTCGCGCATACGGCGTCGCCTCCCGGCAACCATGTCCTTTTTTGGAAGCCTGTTGAATACCCTGCGAACTTTCCATTGGATGCCGCCAAGGGAGTGGAGGTTGCGAGAGCCGACCGAAGGGCCGGGGCTTACCCTTAATTGACGCTTCGTCACCGTTCTTATAGGATATAGAAGTAGAGAAGCAGCGAGAGAACGATCTTGCGGTCCTTACACCTCAATCTGCGATTCCGTACACGTCTGGCGCTGGTGATGTTTGTCACCATGACCTGTACGGGGGCTATCCTGACCTGGAACTATGTCAACCACCGGCGGGAGATTCTGAACTATGTGTCGGGGGAGACATCGCGACTACTTACCGTCAGCCAGCTGGCCCAGACTCAAATCGCCCCGGGAACGAGTGTAGACGAGGCTCTAAGAATCTACCAAAAGAAATACGAGGATTTGGGGCTGTCCAACGTGTCCATCACTTCCACAGAAGGCAAGGTGGTGGCGAGCACCAACCCAACCATCCAAGTGGGAAAGAAGATCATCATCAAGAAGAGGCGGCTTGAAACCCGGAAGGATCCGGCCCGCCTGGACGCAGAGTTTCCGGATATCGAGCCTACCTCATCGATCGATCAAACCGGCTTCGTAATTCAATATCCCTTGGTGCTCGGCGATAAAGTGATCGGGTATGCCTTTATCCGCGGCGAAAGCGACCGGGTTACGAGCCTATCTCGATTGTGGTACCAGCAGCGGCTAAAGTGGATTCTAGGAACCATGCTGGCTGCCTTGTGCGTGGTGCTTTACCTGGCGTTTCGTTTCACCAAGCCGGTGGATCAACTTGTGAAAGGTGCGCAGCAGGTGGCCAGCGGCAACTTGTATGTGGCGTTGCCCACGAGTGGTGGGGACGAGATCGGCCTGCTGGCGCACACATTCAACCAGATGGTTGAACGGCTGAGGGAGAACCGGGCGCTTCAGGAACGGCTGAATGAGGCGGAGAAACTCTCCTTGCTGGGGCGGTTTGCGGCGACGGTAGCGCACGAAGTTCGCAACTCCTTGAACTTCATCAACCTCTCCATCGACCAGATTCGCGCCAAGCATCAGGACGGCGACGACCGCGCGGGGCGCGACTTGCAGCGAAACTTGGCGAATATCAAGGACGAAATCAGCCGTTTGAATCACCTTGTGAATGACGTACTGACCGCCGGACGTCAAGCTCCCCCCACACTCGTGCCGTGCGACCTCAGGGCCACACTCTCCGAAGCGCTGGCGCTCGTGGGACGCCAGGCGAGCAACCAGGGCATCCAGATCAAACAGGACCTGGGGCTGGACCTGCCGACGTTCCGCTTGGATGCGGCGCAGATGAAAACCTGTTTCCTGAACATTCTGACCAACGCGATTCAGGCCATGCCGGGGGGAGGCCAACTGCGCATTTGCGCGGTGACTACGAAGTCGGCCAAGAATGGCGATTGCCTCCAGTTGCACTTTGCCGACACGGGCCCCGGCATTCCCTACGCCGAACGGCAGAAAGTATTTGCCCCTTTTTATTCGACCAAAGCCACCGGCTTCGGTCTGGGATTGGCCATCGCCAAGAAGATCGTCGAGGACCACGCGGGGCGGGTCTTCGTTGACGACGGTGTTCACTCCGGGACAGACTTGGTAGTCGAGCTTCCACTTCCCCAACCCTCGCAGCCTGAGCGCGCCGAGCTGGCTGCTTCCCCCGCAGCGTGAGGATAATGCTCAATGGCCTCCGGAAGTATCCTCGTAGTTGACGACGAGCAGCGGCAACGCGAAATCTACAACGACATCCTGCAGGATGAGGGCTATGCCGCCGAGACCGCTCCCAGCGGCGAGGTCGCCCTGCATTTGCTTTCGCACCGTCGCTTCGATCTGGTCATCACCGATTTGAACTTGACCGGAATGACAGGCATTGAGTTGTCAAGCGAGATTTTGACCGAGGACCCGACGGTGGCGGTGATCCTCATCACGGGGTACCCTTCCATTCAGTCGGCCGTAGAAGCGACGCGGCGGGGCGTTTACCAGTACCTGGAAAAACCCGTCGACCGTGACGAACTGCTGAGGGTCGTGGCGGAGGTTTTTGACCGTCTGGCGACCCTGAAGCGCGCCATATTGGGTGACTCGCCTGCCACCAAGGCGATGATGCGCATGGTTCTGAAAGTTGCTCCCACGGCCCACACCGTCCTCATCCTCGGGGAGAGCGGTACGGGCAAGGAGTTGGTGGCGCGCGAGATTCATCGCAACAGCCCGCGCGCCGAACGCCCCTTCCTGGCCATCAATTGTGCGGCGCTTACCGAGACCCTGTTGGAAAGCGAACTCTTCGGGCATGAGAAAGGCGCCTTCACGGACGCTCATCAACAAAAGAAGGGGCTGTTTGAAAGGGCGCATCAATCCACTCTGTTCCTCGATGAAATCGGAGACACGAGCTTGGGTATGCAGGCCAAGATACTCCGTGTGTTGCAGGAACGCGAGTTCATGCGCGTGGGCGGCACCGAAGCCATCAAGACGGATGTGCGCATTATCGCCGCCACCAACAAGAACCTCGAGCAGAACGTCAAAGACGGCAAGTTTCGCGAGGACCTCTACTACCGCCTGAACGTTATCCCAATTGTTTGTCCACCCCTGCGTGAAAGGGGGGACGACATCGATACGCTGGCTTACCATTTCATGCGGAAAGCGGCCTTCGTCGACGGCCGCAGGGTGGAAAAGATCTCGCCGGAGGCTCTTCAAGCCATCAGGAATTATTGCTGGCCGGGGAACATTCGGCAGCTCGAATGGGCCATGGAGCGCGCCGTGGTGCTAGGCGAGGCAGACTGCGTGGAACTTCGGGATCTTCCCCCGGAAGTCCTTCAGCAGGCCCCGGCTTTGACGGCGACTCCTGCCCAGCCTTCTGACGAAGCGCACCGTCCCATCATTCCTGAAGGAACCTGGGAAGAACATGAAAAGGCCAAGATCCTGGAGGCCCTCCAGCGTTCAAACTGGAACATCACCCGCGCCGCTCAACTGCTGGGAATGACTTTCCGCACGCTGCAATATCGGCTGGAAAAGTT
>Ga0326728_10009121_pt1 | contig 24061 bp, 15 predicted proteins | sample MB3enrmetagenome_FD_207602 | JGI IMG/M metagenome (GOLD analysis project Ga0326728, IMG submission 207602) | Lab enriched peat soil microbial communities from McLean, Ithaca, NY, United States - MB31MN | ecosystem: Environmental > Terrestrial > Soil > Wetlands > Peat | place: USA: New York... | reverse complement strand
GGCGGGGACGGAGATGGTGATGCCGGGGGATAACGTAAACCTGGAGATTGAGCTGATCACGCCCATCGCCATGGAGAAAGGGCTGCGCTTCGCCATCCGCGAAGGCGGGCACACCGTCGGCGCTGGCTCTGTCACCGAAATCGTACAGTAGGAGCTCATGCACGGAAATGCGCGAGATCATTACTTTGCAATGCGGTGAGTGCAAGAACCGCAACTACACCACGACGAAGAACAAGAAAAAGACGCAGGACCGGCTGGAGCTCAAGAAGTTCTGTCCTGCGTGCCGTCACCATACGGTGCACAAAGAAGTGAAGTGACGAGTGACCCGCCGCGGCGGGACGAGTGACGAGCAAGAAGCGGGCGGTTTGGCTGCTTGTCACTGGCCACTGGTCACTGCTCTTAAAGGGGCGTAAGTTCAACGGCTAGACTGCCGGTCTCCAAAACCGGACGTGGGGGTTCGAATCCCTCCGCCCCTGCCAGCGCCCCCCAGCACGAAGCGTGGGCCTGTTGGAATGGAAAGGAAACCATGGGCGAGCAGGTCAGTATTGAGAAGAGCACTTGGGTCCAGGTTCGCGAGTATGTTTCCGACGTTCGGACGGAGATGAAGCGCGTGACTTGGCCGAACAAACAAGAAATTTACGGCACCACGGTCATGGTGCTTATCACCACCTTTCTTTTTGGATTCTATTTCTGGATTTGCGACCAGGCATTTTCGCTCTCTGTTTCCAGAATATTGCGGCACTTCTTGCATCGCGGATAGGGATTGGCTGGCGCGGAGCGGTGGAGAGCATGTCTCCCCCTAATTCAGTGGACTAAAGACAGGCATGGAAAAGAATTGGTACATCATTCACACGTACTCGGGTTTTGAGAAGAAGGTGGCGGAAACCCTGAAGAGCCGCATTGAGGCCGCCGGGCTCATCGGTCAGTTCGGGGAGATCATGGTCCCTACCGAGGACATCCTGGAAACGCGGCAGGGGAAGAAAGTGGTGACCGCAAAGCTTTTCTTTCCGGGCTATGTGCTGGTGGAGATGGAAATGAATGATGATACCTGGCACATGGTGCGCGAAACGCCCAGGGTCACGGGATTCGTCGGCTCAGGACAAAGGCCCAGTCCCCTGGCCCCTGACGAAGTGGACCGGATTGTTCACAAAGTCGAGGTGGCTGCGGAACACCCGAAGCCGAGGCTCAAGTATGATAAGGGTGAGAGCGTCAAGATTACCGATGGTCCCTTCAAGGACTTCAATGGGATTGTGGACGAGATCCATGATGAGCGTTCCACGTTGCGGGTCATGGTTACGATCTTCGGCCGCTCCACCCCGGTGGAATTGGATTTTTATCAAGTGGAGAAAATCTGACGGGAATTGTCCGTAGTCCGTTGTCCATGGTCAGTTGCAGCGGACTCTCCGTGTCAAATGCTACGGCAACTGACGACGGACGACTGACAACGGACCGCTGACCACCGGTTTAACACTCTAGAGGAGACAGGAAACATGGCAAAGAAAGTTCAGGCGATGGTGAAGCTCCAACTCCCTGCGGGCAAAGCCACCCCTGCTCCTCCCGCTGGTCCGGCGCTAGGCCAGCACGGCGTGAACATTATGGAGTTTTGCAAGGCGTTCAACGCCAAGACCTCTGGTAGGGATCAGGAAGGGTTGATTATTCCCGTCGTTATTACTGTGTACAGCGACCGGAGTTTCACATTTGTAACCAAGACGCCACCGGCCTCCGTGCTTCTAAAACGGGCCGCCGGAATCGCCAAAGGTTCGGGCGAGCCCAACCGGAACAAAGTGGGCAAGGTGACGCAGAAGCAGGTGGAAGAGATCGCCAAGCTGAAGATGCCGGATTTGAATGCGCGTGACATCTCGGCCGCCATCGCCACGGTGAAGGGAACGGCGCGCAGCATGGGGATTGAAGTAGTTGCTTGACTTTGAAGATCGAAATTCGAAAATCGAAAAACGAAAATGTCCCAGAGGCTTTAGTTTTGTGTATCTGATTTCGAGTTTCTAAGTTCGATTTTCGGTTTTCCAGTTTCGATTTCGAGTTTCGTTTTTCGAGTTTCGAGGTGGGGTACTGCAATGGCTAAGGCGGGAAAGAAGTACACAGCAGCAGCCAAGCTGGTCGATAAACCAGCGTACACCGTGGCGGAGGCGATGCCTATCGTCAAGAGGGCGGCTTTCGCCAAGTTTGACGAGACCGTGGAAGTGGCGATGTGCCTTGGGGTGGATCCGAAGCACGCGGATCAAATGGTCCGCGGCACTGTGGTTCTTCCCCATGGCCTTGGGAAGAGCAAGCGGGTGATCGTGATCGCCTCCGGCGATAAGGTTCGTGAGGCTCGCGAGGCGGGTGCCGATGAAGTGGGCGGCGACGATCTTGTGCAAAGGATCCAAGGTGGATGGATTGAGTTCGACGCTGTCATTGCCACGCCGGACATGATGAAGTCCGTAGGCCGCTTGGGTAAGATCCTGGGCCCGCGAGGGCTCATGCCCAATCCCAAGACTGGCACCGTCACCATGGATGTGGAACGAGCAGTAAGGGAAGTGAAGGCCGGAAAGGTGGAATTCCGGGTGGACAAGACGGGGATTATTCATTGCCCGGTCGGCAAGGTCTCATTTGAAGCCCAGAAACTGGCAGAAAACGCCGACGCTCTGATTTCGAGCGTCATTAAGGCGAAACCCGCCTCCGCCAAAGGGCGCTACGTGCGAAGCATCGCCATTTCTTCCACTATGGGCCCCGGCCTCGCCATCGATCTGGCGTCGGTGGAACCTGCTTAGCCGAGGTTTCGAGGAGTAGGCATGAAAAAGGGTGAGAAAAGGGAGAAAGCTGAGGCGTTGCATCAGGAATTAGCAAAGTCACGCACCGTCATCCTCTCGGGTTTTGAGGGGATCACTGTGGCCCAGGATTTCGAGCTTCGTCGCAGGATTGCGCACGTCGGGGCAAAGTACAAAGTCGTAAAGAATAGCCTCATCGAGAGGGCGTCTCAAGGCACGCCGCTGGAGCCGGCAGCAAGGGAATTGAGCGGCACCACATCTCTTGCCTACACCCAGGAAGACCCAGTGGCATTAGCCAAAGTCTTGACCGCTTATGCCAAAGAGAACCCTTTACTCAAGTTCAAATCGGGCGTGGTGGAAAGTCGGGTGGTCTCCATGACCGATCTAAGTATTGTCGCCAACTTGCCCGCGAAGGAGGAGTTGCTCTCAAAGGCGCTCTTCCTGATCAATTCCCCGGCGCGGAACGTGGCGCTTGCCCTCGCCGGCGTGGCCCGCAAGTTGGCGGTGGTCATTCAACAGGCCGTCAAGGAGAGGAAGTTCAGGGAGGCGGCGAGCAGCTAGTCAAAGCGCTTACCCTTCAGAGATTGCCGGCTGGCGGCTGAACGGGATTCTTCAGGAGGATAACACCGAAATGTCAGAACGGATCGAAAAGATCGTCGAAGAAATCAAAGGACTATCACTGCTCGAAGCTTCCGAGCTAGTCAAGAAGCTGGAAGAGGCTCTGGGAGTTTCTGCGGCGGCAGCGGCGCCTGTGATGATGGCGGCAGCGGGTGCGGCCCCGGCCGGGGGCGCAGCTCCGGTGGAAGAGCAGACGGAATTCACGGTCATCCTCACCGCGGTGGGTGCGAACAAGATTAACGTCATCAAGGCTGTCCGCGAAGTCACCAGTCTCGGTCTCAAGGAAGCGAAGGACCTTGTGGATGGCGCACCCAAGCCGATCAAGGAGGGCATCAGCAAGGAGGAAGCGGAAGCCCTCAAGAAAAAGTTCACCGAAGCCGGTGCTACCGTTGAAGTGAAATAGCAGCCTCTCAGCGGGGGCCGGCATGTCTTCTTCCGTCTCCCGAGCGGGGGCTCAGGGGACGACGTCCTCTCGTTCTGGAAACACGAACCCCCCGGTGGAGCCTTGGGCCGTGCGCAAAACACTGTGGCATCCCAAAGCCCTAATTGTGCATCTCTCATAACAAGGGTGTTGTGTCACCATTGTCCGGCAGGCTCTTGACATTTCAAGCAAGGAGCAAATCGAATGCTTAACGGCGGGAATGGCGCGGTCCGTCAGCGCATCAATTTTTCCAAAATACCGACCGTCATCAAGATTCCCGATCTCATCGAGGTGCAGCGGCGGTCTTACGAACGATTTCTTCAGATGAACCTCCTTCCCTCGGAGCGGGAGGACGCGGGCCTGCAAGCCGTGTTCAATTCGGTCTTTCCGATTACGGATTTTCGCGGCATCGCCCAACTGGACTTCGTGGACTATTCCATCGGCAACTGGGAATGCAAGTGCGGCAGTCTGAAAGGACTCCACCACTTGCGCAGCACTTGCAAGAATTGCGGCCACACCGTCATCACTGACCCCTTCAAGGTCGGGGACGTGCTTTGCACTCGATGCGGCACCTTCAATAAGAACGTGGTGACCTTCTGCAACAAGTGCGGCGACCCCGTCGCTCTGCAGCTCAAGTACGACGTGACCGAGTGCCAGGAGCGCGGCATGACTTTCGCGGCCCCTCTCAAGGTCACCATCCGTCTCACCCTTTACGACAAGGACAGCGACACGGGCCACAAGAGCATTCGGGATATCAAGGAACAAGAGGTTTATTTCGGCGAAATCCCCTTGATGACCGAGAACGGCACTTTCATCATCAACGGGACGGAACGCGTCATCGTGAGCCAGCTTCACCGTTCTCCGGGCGTTTTCTTTGAATGCAACTCCCAGAAGACCTATTTCCTGGGAAAGACTATTCCTTACCGTGGTTCCTGGGTGGAATTCGAGTACGATAGCAAGAATATCCTTTACGTCCGTATCGACCGGAAACGAAAGTTCCTGGCCACGATTTTCCTCCGTGCCCTGGGCTTGAAGAATGATTCCGAGATTATCAAGGCGTTCTACTCTGTGGAAAGGATTTCCCTGAAGGACCGAAAACTCCTCTTGGAAATCTCCCCGGGCCTGATCGGAACAAAATTCTCCAAGAATATCGAGCATCCGCGAACCCATGAGACCGTGGTGAACGCCGGGAGGAAGATTACCGAGTCGGTCTACAAGGAGATTCAGAAGGCTCGGATCACGCAGATCGAGGTGTCGCCGCACGATTTGGAAGGCGCCTTCGCGGCCGCTGACATCGTGAATCCGGCGACCGGGGAAGTGATTCTGGAGGCGAACAACGAGCTCACTTCCAGTGCCCTGAATGCCATTCAGGAGTCCGGAATGGCGGAAATCCAGGTGTTCTTCCCGGAGCGCGATGAAACTGGGGTGGTCACCAGCCAGACGCTGAAGCGCGATGCCTTGAAGACCCCCCAGGAAGCTCTCATTGAGATGTATCGCAAGATGCGGCCGGGAGATCCCCCCACCCTGGATACGGCGACAGCACTCTTCAACGGCATGTTCTTTGACCCGCGCAAGTACGATTTCTCGCGCGTGGGCCGTTTGAAGTTCAACATTAAGTTGGGCTACTTCACCAAACTCAAGAGCCGGATTGACGAGAAGGCCACCGAACTTGAACTCGAAGACGCGAGGAATTTCCCCGCCGCCAATTTCTACGTGGTCGTTGACCAGGAGAAGATGTTCGTTGGGAAGCGAGAAGAGAATATCTGCTCGGAGGTGGTCCGGGCTTGCGAAGGGACGATGGCCACTGAGCACTCCGAGCACACTCCCATTCAACTTCCGCTCGACAAGCGCACCCTCGAGCCGGAAGACTTCTACGCGGTTATCCGCTATCTCCTGAAGCTGCACAAGAACCTGGGCGGGAATTACACCGTGGACGACATCGACCACCTGGGGAACCGGCGCGTGCGTGCCGTGGGCGAATTGCTGGAGAACCAGTTCCGCCTGGGTCTGGTCCGTATGGAACGGGCCATCAAGGAGAAGATGTCGGTTTATCAGGAAATGTCCACGGCCATGCCCCATGACTTGATCAACGCCAAGCCGGTCATGGCGGCCATCCGGGAGTTCTTCGGTTCGTCTCAACTCTCCCAGTTCATGGACCAGACGAACCCGCTCTCGGAAATTACTCACAAACGGCGCTTGTCGGCCCTGGGACCCGGCGGCCTCTCGCGGGAGCGAGCTGGATTTGAGGTCCGCGACGTCCATCCCACGCACTACGGCCGCATCTGTCCCATCGAGACCCCGGAAGGCCCCAACATCGGCCTCATCTCCTCGCTTTCCTGCTACGCGCGCATCAACGAGCATGGCTTCATCGAGAGCCCCTACCGTAAAGTCCGCGGCGGCAGGATAGTGGATTACGTCACGATTACGCACGCCGGGGACAGCTCCTGGCGCGTGGGCGAACACGTGGAGGTGGGCGAAGTCGAGAAGGTCAACGAAGATCTCGGCGAGAGAAAGCGCAAGCTGGTGGAATACGAACCCTACTCGTTTTACCTGTCCGCCTGGGAGGAAGATCAGCACATCATTGCTCAGGCCAACGTTCCGGTGGACGAGAAAGGCCGCATTACCCATGAATTGGTAAACGCCCGGCAAGCCGGCAACTTCGTGTTGAAGCGGCGTGATGAAATTGATTACATCGACGTCAGCCCCAAGCAACTGGTGAGCGTGGCAGCCTCACTGATCCCCTTCCTGGAGAATGATGACGCTAACCGCGCGCTCATGGGCTCCAACATGCAGCGGCAATCGGTTCCGCTCCTGCGCGCCCAGGCCCCGTTGATTGGCACCGGCATGGAGGAGGTTACCGCCCGCGATTCCGGCGCGGTGGTGATTTGCAAGCGTAACGGCGTGGTGGACAGCGTGGACAGCGAGCGCATCATTGTACGCGTCGAGGGCGACGGCCACAGCGGGCAGTTCTCACGGGAAGTCGGCGCGGACATCTACCAGTTGACCAAGTTCCGCCGCTCCAACCAGAACACCTGCATTAACCAGAAGCCGGCGGTCCACAAGGACCAGCGTGTCCTGGCAGGGCAGGTTCTCGCCGACGGCCCCTGCACCGACCATGGCGAGCTGGCCCTGGGGCGTAACGTACTCGTGGCCTTTATGCCCTGGCGAGGTTACAACTTTGAAGACGCCATCCTGGTCAGCGAGAAGCTCGTAAAGGAGGATTCCTATACCTCGATCCACATCGAGGAGTTCGAAATCGAATCTCGTGACACGAAGCTGGGTCCGGAAGAAATCACGCGTGACATCCCGAACGTTTCAGAATCCTTGCTGAAGGACCTGGACGAGAGTGGCATCATCCGCATCGGCGCCTACGTAAAGCCCGGCGATATTCTGGTCGGCAAGGTTACCCCCAAGGGTGAAACTCAGCTCACCCCGGAGGAAAAGCTGCTGCGCGCCATCTTCGGCGAAAAGGCTGGGGACGTTCGCGATGCATCCCTGACTTGCCCCCCGGGCATCGAGGGCATCGTGGTGGATGTGAAGATCTTCTCGCGCAAGGGCGCGGACAAGGACGAGCGGGCTAGAACCATCGAAGCCTCCCAGGTGGCTCGCCTGGAAAAGAACTTAAACGACGAAATCCGCATCCTCCAGGACGAACGTTTGAAGCGGCTCTGTGCCCTGCTCGCTGGGGAGAAGCTGCTGGCGGACCTGCACGACGAAAGGACCAACAAACGTCTCCTCGTCAAAGGCACGGAGCTTGATCGCGACGTGCTGGCGCGCCTCTCCACACACAACTTGAAACGCATAAGGATCGCAAAGAAGGACCCGACGCTCCTCGAGAAGATGGATGAGATCGAGGAGATGACGTCGCGGCAGATCGACATCCTGAGGAAGATTACGGATGAGAAGATCCAGAAGCTCAAGAAAGGTGATGAGCTTCCACCGGGAGTCATCAAGCTGGTGAAAGTTTTTATTGCCATGAAGCGCAAGCTTTCGGTAGGCGATAAAATGGCGGGGCGGCACGGGAACAAGGGTGTGATTGCGCGCATCCTTCCCGAAGAAGATATGCCTTATATGCCGGACGGCACGCCCGTGGAAGTGGTTCTGAATCCCCTCGGCGTCCCCTCGCGCATGAACGTGGGTCAGATCCTGGAAACTCACCTGGGGTGGGCCGCCAAAGAGCTGGGGACCAAGGTTCGCCAGTTGGTTTCTGCGGAATCCAGCGCTGAAGTGGTCCGCAAAGAGCTCAAGGCCATGTTTCGCAATAACGCTTCCACCAGGGTTGTGGATAGCCTCGATGACGAACAGGTGTTTGCCTTCGCACGCTCCTTCGCGGAGGGGATTCCCTTCTCGACTCCGGTATTCGACGGCGCTACCGAAAAGGAAATCAAGGGGTACCTGGAAAAGGCGGGCCTGCCCACTTCCGGAAAGATCAGGCTCTATGACGGGATGACGGGTGAACCCTTCGAACAACCGGTCACGGTCGGCTACATCTACATGCTCAAGCTGTCGCACTTGGTGGACGACAAGATCCACGCCCGCTCCATCGGCCCTTACTCCCTCATCACCCAACAACCACTCGGAGGCAAGGCGCAGTTCGGTGGACAGCGCTTTGGAGAAATGGAAGTTTGGGCGCTGGAAGCTTACGGCGCGGCTTATATCCTACAGGAACTGCTCACCGCCAAGTCCGACGACGTGTACGGCCGCGCCAAGATTTACGAAGCCATCGTCAAGGGAGAGGCGGCCATCGAGCCCGGCATTCCGGAATCATTCAACGTGCTGGTCCGGGAACTCCAGAGCCTCTGCCTCGACGTGGAGTTGATCAAGAAACAGAAAGAACTCGCGCCGGTAAGTGTTGAATAGCGCGGGATTGATAGACCGGCCAGTGTGATCCCCTTTTCTTAAGGCGGCCTCAGCTGCCGGCCGAAGCGAACGAAATCCTTCTCTCCTTCAAAGGAGGAACACCTTGTTCCGCAGCAGCCCTTATGATCGAGTCAGTTTGATCGGCGAGTTCGACGCTATTCGCATCAGTCTGGCTTCGCCCGAAAAGATCCGTTCCTGGTCTCATGGCGAAGTCACTAAACCAGAAACTATCAACTATCGGACTTTCAAACCGGAACGCGATGGCCTTTTCTGCGCCAAGATTTTTGGCCCGGTCACCGACTGGGAATGCTTGTGCGGAAAATACAAGCGCATGAAACACCGCGGGGTGATTTGCGACAAGTGCGGTGTCGAGGTGACTCTATCCAAGGTGCGGCGTGAGCGCATGGGTCACATTGAGCTGGCAGCTCCATGCTCCCACGTCTGGTTTTTCAAAGGTCTGCCCAGCCGCATCGGTCACCTGCTCGATATTTCTCTCCGGGATTTGGAAGCCATTCTGTACTTTGAGAAGTACGTTGTGATAGATCCCGGCGAAGCCCCCCTTAACGAAAAGGAACTGCTCACGGAAGAGCGCTATCGGCAACTTCAGCAGGAATTCCCGGGAAAGTTCCGCGCCGGGATGGGTGCGGAGGCCATCAAGGAGCTCTTGAAGAGAGTGGATATTGAGGCGCTCACTGAGGAGTTGCGGGACCGCATGAAGACCGACCCGTCCCAGCAGAAGCGGGTCAAGTATGCCAAGCGCCTGAAGGTTCTGGAGGCGTTCCGCAAGTCCGGCAACAAGCCGGAGTGGATGATCCTGGATGTAATTCCGGTGATTCCGCCGGAGTTGCGGCCCCTGGTGCCCCTGGATGGCGGCAGGTTCGCCACCTCCGATCTCAACGACCTCTATCGCCGGGTGATCAACCGCAACAACCGGCTGAAGAAGTTGATGGAGCTGCACGCCCCGGACGTCATTGTGCGCAACGAAAAGCGCATGCTCCAGGAGGCGGTGGATGCCCTGTTCGACAACGGTCGTCGTGGACGTGTGCTGCGTGGCGCCAACAACCGGCCACTGAAGTCGCTCTCCGACACCCTGAAAGGCAAGCAAGGCCGCTTCCGGCAGAACCTGCTGGGCAAGCGCGTGGACTACTCCGGCCGCTCCGTCATCGTGGTGGGTCCGGAGCAGAAACTCCACCAGTGCGGTCTTCCCAAGAAGATGGCGCTGGAACTTTTCAAGCCTTTCATTTACCACCGGCTGGAGCAGGCTGGACACTGCACCACCATCAAGGCCGCCAAGGAAATGGTTGAACGGCAGGAACCCGTGGTGTGGGATATCCTGGAAGAAGTCATCAAGGACCACCCGGTACTGCTCAACCGCGCTCCCACGCTTCACCGCCTGGGCATTCAGGCCTTTGAGCCCCTGCTGGTGGAAGGCAAGGCCATAAAGATCCACCCGCTGGTTTGTACGGCGTTTAACGCGGACTTCGACGGCGACCAGATGGCTGTCCACATTCCGCTCTCGCCCGAGGCGCAAATCGAGGCCTCGGTCCTGATGTTGTCTTCGTCCAATATCCTTTCGCCTGCCAACGGCCAACCTCTTGCGGTTCCCACACAGGATATCGTGCTGGGCATTTACTACCTGACGAAGGACAAGCGCGGGGCCAAGGGGGAAGACCGGGCTTTTGCCAATTCCGAAGAGGTCCTGTTAGCCCTGGAAGCAGGAGAGGTTGAGGGCCTCACGCCCATCCGCCTGCGCTTCACCGGCCGCGTGATTGACCTGACGACCGCCTATGATGACCAGGACGTGCTCCACTCCGAGCCCATCACGGTGAAAAACCAGTTCATCAACACCACGGTCGGGCGCGTGATCTTCAACGATCATCTGCCCAGCGGCATGCCCTTCGTCAACGGCCTGCTCAGGAAGAAAGGCCTTGGGGGGCTTGTCAATTACTGCTACCTGCGCTTCGGCCTGGAAACCACGGTGCAAATGCTGGACGAGATTAAGACCCTCGGTTTCCTATACGCCACCAAGGCGGGGATTTCGATCGGTATCGACGATCTCGTGGTGCCTCTCAGCAAAGCCAAGCTGGTGAGCGATGCCGAACAGGAAGTGATCGATGTTGAGAAGCAGTACCAGGAAGGCGCCATCACCCACGGTGAGCGTTACAACAAGGTGATCGCCATCTGGTCCAACGTGACCGACCACGTTGCGGACGAGATGTTCCAAGCCATGGAAGCCCAGGACAAGTCCGGCCAGTTGAACCCCATTTACATCATGGCGGATTCCGGCGCGCGCGGTTCCAAGCAACAAATCCGGCAGCTTTCAGGGATGCGCGGCTTGATGGCCAAGCCTTCCGGTGAAATCATCGAGACGCCCATCACTGCGAACTTCCGCGAAGGCCTCAACGTGTTGCAATACTTCATCTCTACGCACGGCGCGCGTAAGGGCTTGGCGGACACGGCGCTCAAGACTGCAGACTCCGGTTACCTCACGCGACGCTTGGTCGATGTGGCGCAGGACGTCATCATCTCGGAATTCGACTGCGGTACCCTGGACGGCATTTACGTCGAGCCGATCGTGGAAGCCGGGGAGGTCGTCGAGCCGCTCCGTGACCGCATCGTCGGCCGCGTAGTGCTCGAGCAGATCAAGGACTACGAGGGCAACGTCATCGTCGATGTCAATCAGGAGATCAACGAAGACTTGGCCGCTTCCATCCAGGCTGCCGGTATCGAGCGGGTGAAAATCCGCTCCGTGCTGACCTGCGAGTCGCGGCGCGGGGTTTGCGTGCGCTGCTACGGGCGGAATCTGGCCACCGGCAAAATGGTGGAGATGGGCGAGGCTGTAGGAGTCATCGCCGCGCAGTCCATCGGCGAACCCGGCACCCAGCTCACCATGCGGACCTTTCATATCGGCGGAACCGCTAGCCGAATCAGCGAGCAGACCACCCTGGAGGCCAAGAACAACGGCTTCCTGAAGTTTCATAACCTCCAGACCGTCACTAACCGGGACGGCAACTTTGTGGCCATGAACCGCAACGGCGCGGTGGTGGTGGTTGACGACAAGGGCCACGAACGCGAGCGCTACTCGGTAGTTTACGGCGCCAGGATCAAGTTTGCTGACGCCGCTCCCGTCAAGCAGGGGAGTGTCCTGGTCGAATGGGATCCTTATACGTTTTCGATTTTGACGGAAGTCGCTGGCACGGTTCAGTTCAAGGACCTGGAGGCGGGAATTACCCTCCAGGAACAGGTCGATGAAGTTACCGGTCTGTCCCAGTGGGTGGTGACGGAAGCGCCAGGTGAGCAACATCAACCCCGGCTCGTCATTCGCGACGAAAAAAGCGGGAGCAAGGGGGCTAAGAAGTATCTCATGCCCTCGCGCGCTCACTTGATGGTCCAAGATGGCGATGAGGTGAGCGCCGGCGATGTGCTGGCCAAGATTCCGCGTGAAACCACGAAGACCAAAGACATCACTGGAGGTCTGCCGCGCGTCGTCGAGCTTTTCGAGGCCCGCAAACCCCATGAGCCGGCGGTCATCACGGAAATTGACGGCGTCGTGAAGTATGCAGACGTCATCAAGGGCCAGCGCAAGATCGTTGTTGTGCCCGATCGTGGAGAGCCCAAGGAGTACTTGCTGCCTCGCGGCGTCCACGTGTCCGTGCAGGAGGGTGAACGGGTGAAAGCCGGCGAGCCTCTCATGGACGGGCCGCGCAACCCGCACGATATCCTGGCAGTGCTCGGTGAAAAGGAACTGCAAAAGTACCTGGTGGACGAGATCCAGGAGGTCTACCGGCTCCAGGGCGTCAACATTAACGACAAGCACATCGAGGTCATTGTTCGGCAGATGATGCGGTGGGTGAAAGTCGAGGATGTTGGAGATACCGAATTCCTCCTCGACGAGCAGGTGGATAAGTTCAGGTTCCGGGAAGAAAACGAGCGGGTAAAGACTGATAGTGGCAAGGCCGCTACCGGCAGGCCCTTGCTCCTCGGTATCACCAAGGCTTCCCTGGCTACGGAGTCGTGGATCTCCGCTGCTTCGTTCCAGGAAACCACCCGTGTTCTGACGGAGGCTTCCATCCGCGGCGGAGTCGACCACCTCCGGGGATTGAAGGAAAATGTCATCATGGGCCGTTTAATCCCGGCCGGCACAGGCCTGGACTTCTACCGAAACTTCAGGCTCTTGAGTGAGGCAGAGCCGCCTCGGCCGGAAGAGGAAGCGCCCACGGAAGATACTATCCCGGCCGCGGCAACAACTCCCGCTTCGGGCGTGGCCGCCGAGCTTTCTGACGAGGACGGCGCACGAACACAATAGGAACGATAAGCTCCATAGCATGTCACCCCCGGTAGCGCAGGCTGGCGCAGACCCCGCCTTCTGGGGTCTGCGATCCCCCGAAGGGACCCTGCTCCGGCCCGAGATTGTCGTCAGTCCTTGATCGCCTGGTAGGCCAGCCGTATGACCTTTGCGTCAAGGTTGAGTTCCCCGGTAGGATGGAGTTGCCCCATAAAGATGGCTATCATGTCTTCCTTTGGATCGATAACGAAAGCCGTATAATAGAAGCCACCCCAGTAGTACCCGCCAATTGACCCCAGCTCCGTCAAATATCTGGCTTCACTGTTGACACCGAAGCCAAGGCCGTAACCCATGTCCTCCAGCTTACCCTGAACGTGGTTTTGGGTCATTAATTCGACGGATTTTCGGCTTAAGAGGCGCACACCGTTGAGTTCGCCCTTGTTCAACATCATTTGGCAGAACCGATAGTAATCTTCCGCCGTGGAGCAAAGACCGCCACCTCCGGAGAAATAGGTGTGCGGCCCGCGGTAGGGATAATCGGACGAGTACGCAGAGTCGCCTTCTCGAATAACCATCTTTTGTGGAAAGAGCTGAAGTCCTTTTTCCGTATAATAGGTGTACGCTGCTGCCAGCCGGGAAACCTTGTCGTCCGGCAGGAAGAAGCAGGAATCGCTCATCCCCAGCGGCTTGAAGATGCGTTCCTCGTAGAACCGGTCGAGAGGCATCCCGGAAACCTTTTCCACAAGGTAACCCAGCACATCATCCGCCAAGCTGTATTCCCAGGCGTCACCGGGCTGAAACAGCAAGGGAAGGGACGCCAGCTTCTTCACCGAATCGCCTGTGGACCCTTCCTGCTGAAGGAGCCCGGTGCCGACACCCGCTTCGCGGTATGTCTTTCCCAGCCGTGCATTCCACGGATAAGTGAGACCGGCTGTATGAGTAAGCAAGTGGAAGATGGTGATGGGGCGCTTGGCATTGACCAGGGCGCCCGGGGGAGAAGTCTTGTCCTGGGGATAGGGCGGGTCTAAGACTTTCATATCCTTGAATTCCGGGATGAAGTCGGAGACTGGCTCATTCAGCATGAAGCGCCCTTCTTCGTAGAGCATCATGACCGCAACACTGGTGATTGGCTTGCTCATAGAACAGATCCGGAAAATGTTGTCGGTGCGCATGGGCTTCTTTGCCTCGCGGTCTGCCATGCCAAACGCTTTGAAATAAACAATCTTGCCCTGCCGGGCGACGAGGGTGACCGCACCCGCAATACGTCCGTCGTTGATACTTCGCCCGACCGTGTCGGCGATGCGCTCCAGGCGCTCAGAAGAAAGACCGACATCTTCGGGAGATGCGACGACGCCAGCGGGTTGCTGAAAACCATTCGCGATCCCTGTCATTCCGAGCGGAGCGAGGAATCTCCCGCTGGCGGTCTTGACAGAAGGTGGCGGGGTCGTTAGGGCTGTCGCTCGAGTCGAGGGCGTCCGCGATGGGGCAACGATAAACCAGCATAAGACCATTACCGTAATCATTGATAACCCACGCCAGAGTCTTCTCATATTGTCTCCCTGTAGCGGCGATTTCACCTCGCCACCTTGGTCTCGTTATTTCGCTGCGTAGCGGCGACGACTTTACTTGGTGTAGCGGCGAGTTTACCTCGCCACTTCACATCGCCAACGGAATTGTGAGTCTACACCCCATCGCTTTGTTTTGGAATGCTCGGTCCAACGGTAGCGCGGACCTCGGTTTTTGAGGTCCGCAGGTTTTCTCTGTGGTCTTTGTGCGCTCTGTAGTGGATTGTCTATCTTTGGCTTACGTACCCGTACGCCCATTGCTGGGCAGCGGGCGGTCATTTTGGCGCTCAATATCGTTGTCATAAGTAACCTTTCCGCAATGTATTTTTCACTTGACAATCCCCGCCAAGTCAGATACTAACTTCATAATTCAGCTAGAGGAGATGACAGTGGGCGCTTCCGCCATCCCGCCACCTGCCTAGGAGGCAATCATGCGAAGCCACGCTCGTAGCTCGGCCCCTCTGCTCGCCGCGATTTGTTTTTTCCTTGTGTCCGCGTCCTTCTCGTACGCTCAGATCCTTGACACCGGCAACGCCACCTCGACCCCTATTCCGGGCGCAGGTCACGACTACCTTAAAATGGTCAACGAGACCGTGAACCCCGCCAATGGCTCCGTGAGTATCCGGATTGAGGCTCCGGTGCCTCCCGGCCGAGGAATCACATTACCCTTCACCTTCGCATACGACTCGAACGGCGCCCTCCACCCGGCGGCCGGCGCCAACGGGACTGTGGCGTGGTTATCGAACACCGCCTACCTCTCCCAGGGTGGGTGGTCGTATTCGGTGCCGATGCTCAGCATGACCCAGAAATACGTTGTTTACCCCAGTCCACCATACCAGTACACCTGCTATTACTTCACCGATTACGTCTTTCAGGGAGCAACCGGAGGCCGGGATTCACTCGGCCTATCGACGTGGGAGCATAATTACGTCGCGCAATGCCAGAACATTCCCAACGCACCGCAGATCTTCACCAATGGCGCGGACGCTTTATATGGGGCGTACACACCGAATCCGGTCAACTGCAATAACTGCAACCCGTACCCTCCCGTGACAGTGGCGGACACGCACGGGACCGCATACTACTTTTCGGGACAGAAATTCAGGGTGGGTTCGGGCTATCTCAACTCCCTTCCTGACTACGTCGAGGACCGAAATGGCAACTACGCTGCGATCAACGATCAGGGGAGTGGGGTTTTCACGATCACCGACAGCGCGGGCAGGGCGGCCATCTCCTCCTCGGGATTCGGCGCCACCGGCAACACAGTCACCGTGTCGGGGCTTTCCAGCCCCTATACCGTTGGATGGAGCACCACGGGATCCCTGAACTACAGCGTGAATCCGGTGCAGGTAGACCAGGACTCGAATTGCGCGTTCAATAACGCGTCGGGAAACCTGCCCGTGATTGTGTCCATCAAGCTGCCTAACAACCAGTCTTATACTTTCACGTACGACCCGACCTACGGCCTGCTGAAGCAGATTACCTACCCGACGGGCGGCTGGGTGAAGTATACCTGGGGGCTGAATTCCAAATCTGAGTTTGGCGCCTTTGTTGACAGCAAGGGCACTGCCGAAGCCTGCCAGTATGAATACGATAGTCCCGTGGTGCTGACCCGCGCCGTCAGCTTCGATGGCACGACTACGGCACTCCAACAGTCCTTCACCTACTCGACAGCCCACAACGCCAACGGCACGTGGTCAAGCAAGAAAACCACGGTGACCACCACCGACAATGTGACCGGGGCGAGCTTCAGGACCGTCTACGCTTACACGCCTTACGGCCTGCCCCTCCCTCCCAACGAACTTAGCTATTTCTCCGCGGAAGTCCCCCTTGAGAGCGAGGTTGACGCCTACAACGCCGCGACTGGGGGGACGCTGTTGCGTACCGTGATCAAAGGATGGTGGAGTCAGTATGAGCTTGGGTGCCAACAAACCACCCTCGGACCCTCCGGCCCCAGTTCCATGCAGTTGTTCTACTATTCGACGCCAGCCGCCGAGGTGACGGGAAAATACGAATACGATTTTGGCACCACCTGCCCCGCTAGCCTGCCTCAGACTCCGCCCACGGCATCGCTCTTAAGGCAAACCGCAATCACGCTTGCCTCTTTTTCCAACACTCCACTTTTTCCCGCCGCTGCCTGGCCGCACGGCGCGCCGATTTACGATCGCCCGCTGAGCGTTATCACTTATGACGGGAGTGGTGACAAGAAAGCCGAGACTGATTACGTCTACGACGGCGGCAGCTTGGGCAGCAGCGGCGTCGGCACCGGACATGATTCCAACTACTCGACCTCGATGGACGTGCGCGGTAATCCCACCACCAAGACCCAGAAGTGCCTCTACAATTGCTCTTCTGATGCCGTGACGACTTATGCGTATGATGACACCGGGCAAGTGATTTCGATGCACGATCCCAACGGGAACCCGACGTCGTACTCGTACGCCGACGACTACAGCTCCGGCAGCCCTCCCGGGCAGACCAATGCCTACCTCACCAAGATCACTGACGCTCTCAATTTCACGCAGACGTTTTCTTACTCGTACGCGGCTGGGGAGGTGACCTCCTCTACGGACCGAAATCAAAAGACCACCAACTACGCCTACAATGATCCTCTAGCTCGTCTAACAGAGATTGATTACCCCGACAGCGGGAAAATGACTCACGCCTACACAGACGGCTCACCCACCTCGACTGTGGTTACGTCCCAGAACGTCGCCTCGGGCACCACGTACGTAGCCACCCAGGTTACGGACGGCGTGGGCCACGTTATACAGACTCAACTCAACTCAGACCCCGATTGTTCCGGCGGTTCCGATAACGCCGACACCACTTATGCCGGTACGGGTTGGGTCTATAAGGTCTCCAACCCTCATTGCAGCTCCACCGGCCACCCCAGCGACGGCACCACCGTGTACACCTACGATGCCCTGGGGCGCGTCACCTCCGTAAACGCCCCGGATAACAGCCCCACCAGCACCAGTTACGCAGGCAATACCACCACCGTTACCGACCCCCAATCGCACGTGCGGGAAAGCTGGTCGGACGCCTTGGGTCGAATGTATCAGGTGACCGAGGACCCCAGCGGGCTCAATTATTCAACCAGCTATACCTACGACCCTCTCAATAACCTCGCTACGGTAACTCAGGGCTCACAAACGCGCAGCTTCGTGTATGACTCTCTCTCCCGCGTCTACAGCGCGACGACTCCCGAGTCCGACACCACCCAATACAGCTATGACGCAAACGGTAACCTGATGAGCAGGACCGACAACCGGAACATCACCACCAATTACTGCGCCTACGACGGCCTGAACCGGGTCACCTGCAAGACCTACTCGGACGGAACGCCGGCCGCGCACCTTTACTACGACGAGTCCTCGGTGACTGTGGGGGCCTGGACGAGCCCAACGCTGGCCTACCCCACCGGCCGGCTCACTCACACCACCACCCTGAGCTCCAGCGGAACGATATTGACTGCCACCGTGCAAGATTACGACCCCATGGGCAGGACGCAGAACTACTGGCAATGCGCCCCCTCGAGCTGCGGGGCGAGCTCCATTCCGCACAGCTACTACCACTACAACCTTTCAGGGGATGTGGACTGGTGGACCCACCCGGCAGGATACAACATCACCAACACCATCACCACGGCGCGGCGCGTCCAGCAGATTCAAAGCTCCTGGACGGACTCCGAGCACCCGCAATACTTGGCGCAGAACATCACCTACACGCCTTGGGGCGCGCCCAACCAGTTCGTCAACGGCTATGCGGGGAGCAGCGGCGTGGAGGCCGAGGAGACCTATCAATACAACAATCGCTTGCAGCCGGCCCTGGTCGAGCTCGGGACGACCTCCAACTCCACGGCAGACTACTGCCTGGTATACAATTACTACTCGGGGGTCTCGAACCCGTCGAGCTGCGCAGTGCCCACGCAAGGGACGACCAACAACGGGAGCACCATGGGGTACTGGTACAGTGACAGCGTGAACTCCTCCTTCGACCACGCGGCTACCTACACCTACGATCACGTGAACCGGCTGACCAGCGCCTCGGCCACCGGCAACTCGAACTACAACCTAACCTTCAGTTACACCCAGGATGGCTCGAACGGCCAGTACGGGAACATGACCTGCGTCACTAACGGCCAGACCAACGGCCTGTGCACAAACCTCGCATTCAGCGCCAGCACAAACCACATCACGAGCTCCGGTTACGCCTATGACTCGGCGGGAAATCTAACCACGGACTCCAGCAACTTGAGCGCGCACACCTACCAATGGGACGCGGAGGAGCGCGTGTCCTCGGTGGATAACGGAGCGACCTGGACCTTCACTTATAACGCTCTGGGACACCGGGTGCAGTGGGGATCTCAGCAGTACCTGTTTGACCCCGCCGGGGGATGGCTGGGCGTGGCGGGCAGCTATAGCGTGTTGCGCTGGAGCGACAAGGCTTTGGTGGTGTACACCGCCACGGAGACCTATTTCAATCATGTCAACAATCTGGGCTCGACCAGCATGTTTACCAGCCACACTGGCGGGTCAGCGGAAGACATGTTGTTTTACCCTTGGGGAAATGTGTGGCAGACCTGGGGGGGTGGTGGCTACAACTTCGCCAAATTGCCCTACCGTGACGTGACCACCAACACCGACATCACCCCGGCCCGCTTCTCTTCCCCCAATTTCGGTCGCTGGTTCAGCCCCGACCCGATCGGCAAAGCCGCGGTTCAGCTCGGCGACCCCCAGACGTGGAACATGTATGCCTACGTGAGAAACAATCCCACGACACTCACGGATCCCAACGGTACGTGCGCGATGACATGCAACAATATCCTCGCGGGCATGACAAATGTAATCAACAACGTCCCGCAGGAGCCAGACGCGGCGGATTGGACGGCGGTGGAGGAGAGCATGGGGCACGACGCCGCGAATCCCACAATTGCGAAGCAAGAGCAGCAGGGAGCGACTAGTTCGGGCCAAAATCAGAACGCCAGCAAACCCGCGCCGACGAACCCAGATGGCACGCCTAAGCCACCTCCTGTCCCACCTCCGCCGGGTGCAGACGGGAAGCCCAACGAGTGGGTCCCAGTCCCGGGCACAGACGGTAGATCTGTCAAGTGGAAGCCTCGGGACCCTGTTCCATCACCAGAAGGCGGCCAACCGAGCGCAAGCTGGGATGAGAAGAAAGGGCACTGGGATATAGACGACGGGAATCGGAATCGAACCCGCTATCTGCCGGATGGGACCAAGGTAGATCATCATAATAATCCCATCCCGATGTCGACCGTTGGAAAGATCATTGGGAGCGGCGTTGCCTTGGGCGTGCTGCAAACCATTATCGAAACAGCGCCGGAGTGGCTACCCTTCGCGCTTGCGCCACTTTAGGGACATGATTCATGCTAGCAGCTTGGCGCGAACTGGAGTCGACTTGAGAGGGCTTAATAGGCGAGGGAGGAATGACATGAAGGGAATGACATCGCTAGAGGCAAAGGCCTGGTGTGAGAAACGGTCGATTTCGGTATCAGAGAATCGATTTCTTCATTACGGTGACCTGAAGCTAGGCTTCACGATAGAGCTGCCTGAAAAGCCCTATCGCCTGCCAGCAATAGCTGCTTGGCTTCTCCCGGACTCAGAGGAAGCCCCATTCCAAGGCGCACTCCTATGGGTGAGGGAGTGGGGTATCTGGGCTGAGCATACTGAGGAAGCAGGGATGAAAATTATGGAGGCCTTGAGGCAAGCGCACGGTGAAACGAGGACCCTGAAAGCCGCTCCGGCCATGCTCTTTGGTCCGGAGGAACTGCGCGACCTTCATGCGTTTTTCATTCAACCTCTCCTGTTCGGTTGGGACGCTTTTATGGTTCCGGCCTCTGGAGAGTATTTTGCCTTCAATAGCCATGACGAGGTCATCTGCCTAGTTACCAAGACGGAAGAGAAGCGAGGAGCGCTAATGAGATGGCTCAAAGGCTGGGAGCCAGAGGAGGAGGTCTCCCACTACTTTTGACACCGAAGCAGGCGGGGGGCGCAGACACCGGTTTGAAGGTGTGAAAAAAAATGGATTGCATTAACCGTCGAGTAGAGAGGAAGCGCACTACATGCGAACCACGCCAGTCCAACCGATCACGGGGACGTGCACGTGGGGCACTCGTGTCTCTTCCTCCCCCTCTAAGATTCCGTACGGTGGGTTTTCCCCAGTACGGCTTCAAACGGGAATTCCGCCGCGACCTTCGCCCGCCCGGGGTGGTTCGAACCGTCACCCCGCGCCAGCTTATACGCGGTTAATGTCCCTATCTCGGAAGAGAGCAACAAGCCGTAACGGGACTTTCGTCCAAGCGGCACTTTCCCCTTCTGACAGAACGCTCCCGTCCAGAGGTCCTTAGCTCACCAGCGGGTTATATTGCCCCACCGGGTCGTCGCTTACTATGACCTCATCCGAGGCTCTCGACCCCTCCGGTCCGACTTATCACTTCGCCGTCCGGTCCTCCCCGGACCGAGAGATTCCCCAATTTACTCTGCCTGTCTATTTCCTCCGTGCCGTCTTCCGTACTCCGGCAGACCGAACGACTGCACTTGGCTGTTCCTTCATCGTCCGCTATGGCCTTCCCCATCTCTGTACTGGGTCGGCATCTACATCCCCACGCGTTCCGGTTCCAGCGTGGCTGTGTGACGAGGCTGCAAAGTTCGCTTTATGTTACGGCCCGAAGGATTTGCTAGCCCTGCACCGGGCAGGGCGTTTACGTTCGAGCTTTCACCTCCTGAGTCGCTTCACGAAGGCGTCGAATATAACTACGCGGGTAAATCAGCCAATTCCCGCGGCCGGACTTGCACCGGCAAGACAGGCAGCCTTATGGGCCGCGAACAGAGACACAGAGGCACAGAGAAAAGGTCCTTTCTTTTCAGTTCTCAGTGCCTCTGTGTCCCTGTGGTGAGAAGCTTGTTTCATAATTCTTTCACAACTTCCTTTTGATGTCTGCGAGCCGGGCGCACGGCGGCATTGGGTCGATGGCCAGTGGGGACGCATCTCCCAGATAGCAGAATCTCCAACTGAACCGCGGGTGCATACGTCCCGACGGTTTGAACGTGTGAAAAAATTATCGGAGCGGGCAGACTCTCGTCCTTCAGAGAGTCTGCGGCTTTTACAGTGGGTTTGAGCCTCCCGAGGTTCGAGCCTCCAGTGCGTTTCGGCTTCCAAGGCGTTATACTACCCTCCTCATAATTGCTCAATGGAACCCCCGGATCAACAGACGGCCCATAACACGAGGGTTCGGCTCGCGGGCATGCATGTCGTCGCCTTTTGGCGGCATGTATGCGCCGAGTGGGTTCGACCAGCGTGTATACCAGCCACACTGGCGCGTCAGCGGAAGACATGGTGTTTTACCCTTGGGGAAATGTGTGGCAGACCTGGGGGGGTGGTGGCTACAACTTCGCCAAATTGCCCTACCGTGACGTGACCACCAACACCGACATCACCCCGGCCCGCTTCTCTTCCCCCAATTTCGGTCGCTGGTTCAGCCCCGACCCGATCGGCAAAGCCGCGGTTCAGCTCGGCGACCCCCAGACGTGGAACATGTATGCCTACGTGAGAAACAATCCCACGACACTCACGGATCCCAATGGTTCGTGCTGGTTCTGCGACTTCATCAGCAGGTCCTGGGTCGCAATAAATAACGTCGTGACCATGCCAGACCCCCCAGGGAAGGTGACGGTGGAGATTACTGTAGGGCATAGGATCGCGGATCCCGCGGTTGCGGCGCAAGAGCAGCAGTCGCAGAACACGGCACAGATGGATAGCAACGGAAATCTGACCTTGAGGCTGGGGGTACCGGGACCTCCGGCACTCGTGGACTACGAGGCCAACACGGTAACAGATGCGTCTGTAACGAAGGTGCTCTCTGAGATTTCGGTATATTTTGCAAGTAGCACTGTCTATGTAACGAGCGGTGACAGGGACTATGTCCCGGATGGAGGCGCTAAGAACAGCGCACATCCTACCGGGCAGGCTGCGGATTTTCATGTCATGGGACAGACGGATAGCAAGGTTGACGAGGCCCTTAAGCATTCCGGCTCTCCCGTGAGCACCGGTTTCCGCGTGATTCAGCATGGCACTGACACCGCCACCCAAGGCGCTCATATACATCTCGATTCCAGAAACGAGCCTGGGCAGCCAACCATATTTATGCACGAAGGCATGGCGCCCCAGCAGGCAGGAGTTTATTCCAATGACAGGAACTAGGCTGCATCACTTCGCGCTGTCTGGTGTAAGTCCCATTCTCCTAATCATTTTTTCTTTCTGCGGTGCTGTGCCATGTCAAAGTGGGAGTAACGGCGACAAAAGCTATTTTCCTCTTGCGGTCGGCAACTGGTGGCTCTACATGGTTCGTGGACAATCCCAGAACGCGGTGAGAACGATCAGGTGGAGAGTCGCACAAAGAGAATTGCTTCATGGATCACCCGTGTTTCATCTTTGGCAACAACCAGCTCAAGGTGACGAACCTCTAAGCCTGTCCAGGGTGGAGGCTGGCATCGTAGAGGCTGGCACGGAAAGGTTCTTACTCAAGAACCCTCTCCGAACCGGGGCCCGATGGAGCGCGAAATCTCGAAGCCTTCGGGCGCCAAACAAGACATATGCATTCGAGGTGATCTCGTGCGGGAAGCCCTGTTCTGCCGGGGGGCACTCGTTCGACGACTGTGCAATCATCCGGGAAGTTGACGAAGCGAACAACATTGCCTCGCTCACAACGTATGCACGAGGAGTGGAGCCCGTGAAGTATCTCTACTTCAAGAGTCTTCATTCTGACGAGGTTGGTACAGCGCTAACCATTAAGACCTGGCAGATACACTAGACGGTGGTGGTGCGCACCGCCGCGGAGACCTATTTCAATCATGTCAACAATCTGGGTTCGACGAGCATGTTTACCAGCCACACTGTCGCCTCAGCGGAAGACATGTTGTTTTACCCTTGGGGAAATGTGTGGCAGACCTGGGGGGGGTGGCTACAACTTCGCCAAACTGCCCTACCGCGACGTGACTACCAACACCGACCTCACCCCGGCTCGCATCTCTTCTCCCAATTTCGGCCGCTGGTTCAGCCCCGACCCGATCGGCAAAGCCGCGGTTCAGCTCGCCGACCCCCAGACCTGGAACATGTATGCCTACGTGAGAAACAACCCCACGACACTCACGGATCCCAACGGTACGTGCGCGATCACATGCTACAATCCCCTCGGGGGCATGACAGAAGTAGTCAACGACGTCCCGCAGGAGCCAGAGGCGGCGGGGCAGACGGAGGTGGAGGAGAGCGTGGGGCACGTCGTCGCGGATCCCACGGTTGCGGCGCAAGAACAGCAAAAGCAGACCGTGGTCTATTCGGAGAACGCAAACCCTGCCGTGACCCGGGGACAGGGAGGGGCAGAGCGTGAGGTCTACCATCGGGCGGCAGAAATCGATCCAAACGGGACCCCCAACACCCAGAACACTCTCAAGGTCGCCACTCTGACCCTCCACGAAGAAATGGACCCAAGGAGCAAGGACCCGGATCAACTTATTGCCAAGAA
>Ga0326728_10009120_pt1 | contig 24062 bp, 18 predicted proteins | sample MB3enrmetagenome_FD_207602 | JGI IMG/M metagenome (GOLD analysis project Ga0326728, IMG submission 207602) | Lab enriched peat soil microbial communities from McLean, Ithaca, NY, United States - MB31MN | ecosystem: Environmental > Terrestrial > Soil > Wetlands > Peat | place: USA: New York... | reverse complement strand
CTGATGTGGTATCGGAGAAAGATAATCGTCCATGCTGGCGATACGGTAAACTCTGCAAGAGAAAACGCCTCTTGTATTGGGAGAACTATTTTCTCATTGACAGAACCTTTTAATGGGCGACAGTCACATAAGTAATCGTTACTTCTTCTGGTTCATCGACGACTATAGATTATGTTTAGAACTATATAATATCGCTAAAGGATTGCTCTTGGCACGTAAGTTATACTTTGTTGGCTATCAATATCTTTATAGTTTTCGTGACATAATCAACGGTTTCTAAGGACAGCGGAGCCGATCGTTTTATTGCATAATCATCGCCTTAGCCAATATGAATATTTCTGTTCATAATCAACGGTTTTTCCGCTCTTTTGGTATCGATCATTTTTTTAGAAATAATGTTCAATATGGTCAAAGTGGTGATCTTGGTTAAAAATATTCTGTAATCATAAAACGGTGCGGATGGCATATAATAATCATATGAGCACAATAATCTGGTTGTTTCATGGGTGAAGTTCGCTATTAATATAAAGCTATCACTGGAAATCCGATAAAGGAGCTTTTACTATGAAAGGCATCGATGCTTTTTTTTCTCCTCAATCCATTGCAGTGGTAGGAGCCTCATCAACACCGGGGAAAGTCGGGCACGATATCTTCGCCAATATTCTCAAAGGAGGCTACAGAGGCACCCTGTATCCGGTTAATCCCGTTGCATATTCGATCAGCAGCGTCAGGTCTTTTGTGACCATCTCCGACATACCGGATACCATCGATCTGGCTATAATCATCCTTCCACCAAAGCTTGCTCTTTCTGCCGTAGAGCAGGCAATCAAAAAAGGGGTCGGAGGAATCGTAATCGTTAGTGCTGGTTTCCGCGAGGTAGGGGGAGAAGGCCGAGAGATTGAGGATAAAATTGTCGCAGTCTGCAAAGAGGCAGGCATTCGTCTTGTCGGCCCCAACTGCCTGGGGGTGATCAACCCGGTGGATTCGATCCGCCTGAATGCAAGCTTTTCTGCCCTTATGCCCCAGTCTGGTAATATCTCCTTCATATCCCAGAGCGGAGCTCTTTGCACGTCAGTTCTGGATTTCGCAGCAGACCGCGATTTCGGTTTCTCAAAGTTCATCTCCATCGGGAATAAAGCGGATGTTGACGAACTTGATATCCTCCGCTACCTCCGCGACGATTTCGATACTGAGGTTATCATGATCTACCTGGAGGAACTTCGCCGGGGGTCGGAATTCATCGAGGAGGTCAAGAACATAACTGCAGGAGATCGTCCGATACCCATACTGGCCATAAAATCTGGACGGACAAGCGCCGGTGCAGCGGCCGCTGCATCTCACACAGGCTCCCTCGCAGGTTCGGAAGCTGTTTATGATGCAATCTTCAAACAATCGGGGATCATCCGGTGCGATACCGTTGACCAGCTCTTTGATTTTGCCAACGTATTCAGCTACAAAAAAATGAGCAGGCTTGGCAAGCAGGCAAGAAAGCTTCCCAGGGGGAACCGGGTGGCGATTGTGACAAATGCTGGCGGCCCGGGGATTCTTGCAACTGATGTGACCATATCATCAGGGTTGCAGCTTGCAAAGTTCAGTGAGGGAACCCTCAAGGCTTTGGCCGGCCACCTGCCTTCGGCGGCAAATATAAAAAATCCTGTTGACGTCATCGGAGATGCCGATAACGACCGATATGAAAATGCCCTGATAGCAGTTATATACGATGAAAATGTCGACGGCGCCCTGGTGATCCTGACTCCACAATCCATGACCAATGCCCTGGGTACCGCCCAGGCGATCGTTAAGATCGCGCGTCAATCAAACAAGCCGATTCTGTGCTGTTTCATGGGTGTTGGCGATGTTTCCGAAGGGGTTAATTTTTTCCATGAAAACGGATATCCAGTCTATCGGTTCCCAGAAAACGCTGCACAGGCCTTTGCCGTTCTCTACAAATATTCGCAATGGTTGCACCGCAAGCAACTCGATCCGTTCAAGTTAAGCCATGACAATAAGAAGGCATCACTCATCATTAAAAGATGCCTTGATGAAGGAAGGACAAGGCTTGGTGAACTTGATGGGAATGAGCTGCTCAAATGCTATGGAATGCCTGTTCTACCTGTTGGACTATCAAAAACACCCCAGGAGGCATCCAGCATAGCTGCCGAGATAGGTTTCCCCGTAGTTCTAAAGATTGTGTCTCCCCAGATTCTCCATAAATCAGATGCAGAAGGCGTAATAGTAGGGCTCAAGACTAAGGATGAAGTAGAGGAGGCCTTCAATGAGATTGTTACCAATGCAGGGAAATTCGATCCTCAGGCCAAGGTGCAAGGTGTACTCGTCGAGAAAAAGGCATCACCGGGTGAAGAGGTCGTTCTTGGGGCGACCCGTTATCCCATCTTCGGGCCTCTACTGATGTTCGGTATCGGTGGTATCTTCGTAGAGGTTTATAAGGATGTTGAGTTTCGACTGGCACCGGTTAGCAGAGACGATGCGCTGCACATGATTGAGAGTATTAAGGGCTACAAGATCCTGCAAGGGTTCAGGGGTAGACCGAAAGTTGATATCCAGGCATTAGAAAAAATACTGGTATGCCTTTCTAATATGGTCATGAATCATCCGGAAATTATGGAAATGGATATCAATCCGCTCCTGGTCCACGAGGAGGGTAAAGGGGCGACTGTCGTTGACTGCAGAATAATACTCAAGGCCTCAAGATGATAAGATCCTGTAAAACTCCATTGGGCTGAACTTATCCGCTGTCAGCTACTCATTATCTTGTCCTCTTCACTAAAGGAGATCTCGAGTTCATAGACACTATATTCCAGGCGCGTTTTGACGTGGTATCCTGTCTTGGAAAACACTGTCATCATTGGTGCATTTCGAGCTAGGACATCCGCCGTGAATCCCTTGATGTTCTTCTCCTTGGCAATCCGGATCAAGTATTGAAGGAGAAATGTTCCGATTCCTCTGTTCTGCCAGTCCTGGTGAGTTGTGAATGCAACCTCGGCTAAATTGGAATGAGGATCACGGATATAACGCCCCACAGCCACTATCTGCTCCCTACTTTCGGGTTCCTCTTTGCCGGTAACTGCAGCGATGGCCATTTTGTCATTGTAGTCTATGGCAGCCAAGGGCATAGCAACCTTGTGGGAGAAAGACTTCAAGCTATGGAAAAACCTGGTGTAGATGTCCTGCTCCGGAAGGTCGTAAATCATGTCCTGGATCCCCCGTTCATCGGTTGCTCTCACGGGGCGGAAGAAGATCTCGGTCCCATTCTTGTCGGTCCAGAAAGTCTCATATTCCTTCGGATAGAGAACCACAGGAAGGATCTGATCTTTGAAGACATAGCCCTGCTTCTTGGCAGCCTCCAACAGCTCATCGCGAAACTTGGGGTGTGCGATATTGATCAGGGCCATGGCCCGGTCACGGATGGATTTGCCATGAACATATGCTACTCCGTATTCCGTGACCACATAGTGAATGGATCCCCGGGTCACCACTATGCCGCTACCCGGCTCATGATATGGCACAATCCGTGATTTCTTTCCATCATCTGTTGTAGAAGGAAGCACCATGATGGACTTCCCCCGTCTCGACCTGGCAGAGCCGCGTACAAAGTCCACCTGACCGCCTATTCCGCTATAAAAAGTAAACCCCAGGGAATCGGAGCACACCTGACCGGTAATGTCTATCGTGAGGGCTGAATTGATGGAGACCATCTTATCGTTCTGGGCAATGACATATGGGTCATTCACATACTGACAGGGCCGGAACTCAAAAAGTGGATTGTTATGTACATAGTCGTACAGGTGTTTTGTGCCCATGCAGAAGGAGGCCACTATCTTGTTAGGATGGAGGGTCTTCTTCCTGCAAGTAATCACGCCAGCCTCGATGAGGTCGATGAGGTCTTCCGTAAATGTCTCAGTATGGATGCCCAGGTCACGTTTGTTCTTCAGATAGGGTAATACCGCACTGGGTATCCTTCCGACACCGGTCTGAAGAGTGGACTCGTTTTCGATAAGGTCTGCAATATGCTCACCGATGGCCTTGGCTATTTCAGTGGGTGACTTCTGCACAAATTCCAACAAGGGTGTATCATTCTCCACAAAAGCATCAATTTCACTTACGTGGAGAAAGCTATCACCGAGCGTGCGTGGCATGTTCGGATTCACCTCCGCCACCACGTAGGGGGCAACCTCGGCTGCGGTCTTGGTAATATCCACAGATATCCCCAGGCTCACATACCCATTGTTGTCAGGAGGGGATACCGTTATCAATGCTACATCAACAGGCATGCTTCCCCTTTGCATGAGCTGGGGGATCTCCGAGAGGAAGACAGGGGTATAGTCGGCCCTGCCTTCCTTGATTGCAGCCCTGGAGCTTGCGCCAATGAAAAGGGCATTGTGGCGGAAACTCTCATTGAATTTCTCATCCGTATAGGGCTCTATGCCGAGGTCAAGAAAGTGGATGATCTCGGTGTCCGCAAGGTTTTCAGCCACGTCTATGAGTGTCTTCACCAGGAGCTGGGGTTCACCACAGGCAGATCCGATGAATATCCGAGCACCCCGCCTGATATGAGAAAGCGCTGTTCTCGCATCGGTAAGCCTTTTGTTGTACGTATCTCGCCAGTTGAGTATCATGTGAGATATATCCTACCCTTTCCGAATAGGGATAAACCGTTATCCGGCCTCTTTACTCAACATTCTGGACAGGGCATCTTTGATGAGTTTCGTGGTAAATGGTTTTTCTATGTATTCATCCATTCCAAAACTCTTAGCTGTGTTTATAATCTCAGAGCTCCCGTATGCAGTAATCAAGATCTTGAAGGCGTCAGGGTAAAACCCTTGAATGAGTTTGAGAAAGCTCAGTCCATCCATACCGGGAAGCTTATAGTCAGTGATAATAATGTCGTAATGCTGATTTTCAAGGACCTTCATCCCTTCTTCAGCAGTCTCCAAGGTATCAATGAAGATACCCTCACCTTGGAAAAACATGGTGAGAGAATCTCTGATACTTTCATCGTCATCTATGAGTAGGATCTTCTTATCCTTGATCTCTTCAAATATATTCATGGAGTATCTTCCTTCTGTAATAGGTCTTGAGCAAATGGTATGCCAGGCAATGCTTTTCTGAGATGGCAAGTTTATTCAATCTGTTAGCTGTTCTTCTGGAAAACCGGTCTCGTTTCAGATTCAGAGATATTTGCATAATTTACAAATACTCTGATAATTTTGCAAAAAGCTAAAAGGGCAGAGTTTCGAGCATTACACTATTTTTTTCCTCTGGTAGCGGAAGGTATAGTGGTTCATATGGAGAAGCCTGGCACCTGGCAGCCTTGCTCTCATTACCCTCTGCATACTTAAGGGCGGCATTGATGTAACGCTTTTCATATTCCTTGATCGCTTCCATGAGATCGAAACCCTCAGGAGGAATGATTGGGTCTCCATCAGGGAAGAGGTCCTTACCACCAGCAACCTTTCTTTTCCCTCGACCGGGCATGTTCATGCTCATATCCTTAAGCTTCAGCTCAGGGCCTTTCCCGACAAGCACACAACGCTCAATGAGATTCTTCAATTCACGTACATTGCCCACCCATTGATGTTCCTGAAGGGCCTTCTTGGCGTCTTTTGAAATCCTGGTATATTTTTTATGAAACTTAGTACTGAACATATCGAGAAAATAGTTCGCCAAGGGGATAATGTCCTCCCTGCGCTCATTGAGGGATGGGACGTGGACCGTAACAACACCCAGCCTGAAATAAAGGTCATTCCTGAATAGACCCTGATCCATCATGTCGTTCAGGTCCTTGTTTGTGGCGGATACGATCCGTGTTCGGATATGGTGCTTCTGAGTTGAACCTACCCGGTAGAATTCCCCGTCTTCGAGAAATCGCAGGAGTTTTGCTTGAGCTTGAAGGCTCAAATCTCCCACCTCATCGAGGAAAAGTGTCCCTTCTGCCGCCTCTTCAATGATGCCTCGTTTGCCTAAAGTGCTTGAACCGCTGAAGGCTCCCTTTTCGTAACCGAAGAGTTCGCTCTCGATGAGATCCTTGGGGATGGCCGCACAATTGAGCGTCAGGAAAGGACCCTTGAAGTTGGGGCTATGGAAATGAATAGCACTGGCAATGAGTTCCTTGCCTGTACCTGTTTCACCCAGAATGAGTATAGGTGTATCGGCGCTGCTGGATACCCTGTTGATGAATTCCATAACCTCCTGGATCTCATTACTCTGAGCAATGAAGAAGGGCATATTGTCTTTCAGGTAGTGTTCCTGGAGGAGCCTCACTTCCTTTCTGAGGCGGATGGACTCCAAGGCATTTTGTATGGTCACCCTCAGGCCGCCCATAACGATGGGCTTGACCACATAGTCATGTGCCCCTAGCTTCATGGCTGATATAACGGTTTTGATATCCTCGTAAGCGGTGATCATGATCACCAGCATCTCTGGATAAATATCTTTTATCCTGGCCAAGGCTTCAATGCCGTTCATCCCCGGAAGCCCGATGTCAAGCAGAATGAGGTCCGGAGGGACTGTCCTGATCGCATCCAGTGCCTCCTCTGCTGCAGCAAAGGTCCTGACATCATACTCAGATCCCATGGCCGTGCTGATTCCATCCCTGATTGTCTCCTCATCATCAATGAGAATGAGAGAAAACCTCATACTGCAATCTCCCTATGATTCATTTACCGGTATGGTAAATGAAAATTCAGCCCCCCCCAATCTGCTGGAGGATACACTCAAGATCCCCCCATGATCGTGGATTATCCTCTGGCAAAGGCTCAAGCCTATGCCTGTGGAACTGCTCTTTGTCGTGAAGAACGGGTCGAATATTTTCTGAGCCAGGCCTAAGGTTAAACCGGGTCCAGAATCCGCCACCGATACCATTATTGATTTTCCATTAAGCGAAGTGCTGACTTCGATCTTCTTCCCCTGGCCCTGATCCTTCATGGCTTCTGCTGAATTCGTAATGAGGTTGAGGATCACCTGTTCAATAAGCTGAGAATCGGCAATACACTGAGGAAGTCCTTTTGCAAGGTTCGTCTTGAGATCGATGGAGGTCTTTCGGAGCATGACAGAGGAAAGACTTAAGGCATCTTCAACAGGTGTGTTGATGTTTATGGGAATGAGCTTGGGTTCAGATGGTCTTGAAAAATCCATGACCCTCTTGATAACGGATTCGATCTTGGATGAGGCGGATTGTATTTTTTCAAGAACCGCACTGATCTTCTCCCTGTCCTCTCCACGTTTAAGGATCGTAAGAGCTGTATCAAGGTAGATATTAATTCCCGATAAAGGATTACGGATCTCATGGGCGATCCCTGCAGCCACATGGCCCAGTGATGACATCCGGTCCTGGATGTTCAGGAGGCGCTCAATTTCTTTGGCCTTGGTCATATCCATCATGTTGAATAATACCGCCTTCCTTCCCCGGTAATCAATGAGATTTGAACGGCAGTGGAGCCATTTCATGGACAGTTCCCCTGTGGTTTCACCCGAGAGATGGATGAATCTGAGATCAATTCCCGCATGAGTGGTTTTTCCTGACAGGGTTGATTGATACATTTCATGGTACTTTTCCTTGTCGTCGGGGTGGATCTTCTCATACATGGATGTAAGTGGTTCGGACAGCTGACCGAAGATCCTTTGCTGCTCTGGATTCCTGTACACAACTTTCTCGTCTTGGATAATAGAGATACCGGTGGGTGAATTGTCTACAAGCTCCCGGAAGTGTCCTTCATTGTTTTTGAGAATCTCATCACCTCCGCATTCAGCAGTAGCATGGTCCTTTTGATCTGCTATTGCAGTCTCTAGTTCGCTGATCCTCAGAAGCAACTCGGCATAGGTAGGTCTCCTCGACATCCTTAAGTTCTCCTCTAATCCAAATATATCTCAAAGCTTATCATAATTATAATACGACTCTTAAAGGGAAGCTATTATCAATTGCCCGCCCAGATGGCATCTCATCCCTGATGGAAGAAAAGGGTGACCGGCATTGTCAGGAGAGTATACATCGCCAAGTTGATCTTTGAAAAATTTCAATGAACAATGTGAAAATTCACATATCTCCTAACCATTCAGGGTTGGAAGATATCTCGGTTAATTATATTCCATCGTTATTTCTGTAAGTTATGACATTATTATGTCCTGGCATACATAATGCCTTAAAGACTGTAAGAATGAACCGACACTATGTAGCTGAAAAATGGGCCGGTTCACAACGGTAAAAAAGGAGATTATCCATGAAGAAGCCTGTAGATGAGCATTACAAACTGTTTATTAATGGTAAATGGGTGGATGGCAAGGAAGGGAAGACATTCAAAATATACTGTCCGGCCAATGGTGAGCTCCTTGCTACCTGTGCCGAGGCTGGGAAGGAGGATGTGGATCTGGCAGTGAAGGCCGCATGGAAGGCCTTCGAGACCTGGAAAGACGTCAGCCCTCAGGAACGTGCAGCAATCCTTCTTAAGATCGCGGACCTCATCGATGCCAACAAAGATAAACTTGCCATGGTGGAGACCCTAGATAATGGCAAGCCGATCCGTGAGACAACCGCTGTAGATGTGCCGCTGGCCTCGGATCACTTCCGCTATTTCGCCAGTGCCATACGCACGGAAGAAGGTCAGGCAGTTATGATCGACAAAGACACCTTAAGTATCATTCTCAGGGAGCCCATAGGTGTGGTCGGACAGATCATTCCCTGGAACTTCCCATTCTTGATGGCAGCATGGAAGATCGCACCTGCCCTTGCAGCAGGCGATACAGTTGTGATCAAACCATCTTCCACCACATCACTGAGCATTCTGGAGTTTGCAAAATTGCTGGAGGGCGTGCTACCCCCGGGTGTCGTCAACGTGGTCACCGGACGTGGCTCAACAACCGGCAACTATGTGCTGGAGCATCCTGATTTCCGCAAGCTCGCCTTTACGGGCTCCACCGAGGTGGGTTACACCATCGCCGATGCCGCTGCAAAGAAACTGATACCTGCAACCCTGGAATTGGGCGGCAAGTCTGCCAATATCTATTTTCCCGACTGCCCATGGGAAAAGGCCATAGAGGGCGTTCTGATGGGGATACTGTTCAACCAGGGCCAGGTCTGCTGCGCCGGTTCTCGGGTATTCGTCCACGAGGATATCTATGACAAATTCCTTGCAGAGACCATTGCCGCATTCAAGAAGGTTAAGGTGGGTCTCCCCTGGGAGAAGGACACAATGATGGGATGCCAGGTCAATGAGGAACAGCTCAGGAAGATCCTGGCCTACGTCGAAGTTGCCAAGAAGGAAGGTGCCAAGGTGGCTTGCGGTGGGGACCGCATCACGGAGAAAGGCCTGGACAAAGGTTGCTTCATGATGCCCACCATCCTCGCCGATGTGACGGAAAATATGAGGGTGGCCCAGGAAGAGATCTTCGGCCCGGTGGTGTGCTTCCTCAAGTTCAAGGATGAGGCAGAAGTAATCCGGATGGCCAACAACAGTGAATACGGCCTGGGAGGCGCGGTCTGGACCAAAGACATCAACCGTGCATTCCGGGTTGCAAGGGCTATCGAGACAGGTCGGATGTGGGTGAACAACTACAACACCCTGCCTGCACATGCCCCGTTTGGTGGGTACAAGAAGTCGGGCATCGGCCGCGAGACCCACAAAATGATGCTCGAGCACTACACCCAGAAGAAGAACATCTTCATAAGCCTAAGCGAGAAAAAGGTGGGTATGTATTAAGGAAGGTATAGGGAAGAGGGGTTGTCAGCCCCTCTCCCCTGGCACTTTTAAAATAAGGTGGTACTTCAATGGATAAAGGTTTGATTATAACCCTTGAGATGACTGTGGAAGACCTTGTTAATAAATATCCGCAAGCCATAGGTTATGGCATCGAGAATGGTGTCAGCTTTGTTTTTTGTGTGGGGTCGTTCCCTGCTACACTTGGTGATTTGCTGCGCATCAAAAAGATAGCAGACCCGAAGGCCTTTGTGGATGGATTGAATGAATACCTAGCAATAAATAAGGGGATCTAGCTGTTATTTCTGTATAGTGGATAGAGGTTTGGAAAGGAACTGATCATGAGGATCATGATGTACTATGACAGCGTTGATCATGCCAGGGAGATCATCCCTGTAGTAAAAAAGCATGCACAGTCATTTCATGCCATGATCGATATTGTGGCCTTTATCCATGCAACAGGCAAGCCCCAGCTCAGCGAGATAAAGAAGAAGGAAGACGATCTCCAATATATAAAAGATGTTCTGGAAAAAGATCATATTCCCTGCGTGACACATATCCTCATTAGCAACCATGATGAAGGAGTCGATGTGGGAAAGTTCATCAGGGAAAACGATATCGATGAAATCATATTAGGCACGGATAAGAGAACCGCCTTAGAGGAACCTACCCCTGGATCGGTTGAAGATCAAGTGATCTCCAATGCTCACTGCCCAGTGATTATTATTTGATGGACAGATACGCTAGCCTAACCTGCTCTCAATTATTATAATCTTTAGCATTGCAGTCTTGACATGAAGATATTTAGCTTTAAACCCTGTTTTTTAGGGAAGGTGTTATCATTCCCAATCAACATAGTTATCCACTTATCGCTGTGTAAAAATGCAAAACAAATTTGAAAATTTCATAAACAATATGACCAATAGAGACCAGTCTGATCTACTCTTGGTTTCAAATTGATTGCATTTCAATATGTTACGACGCTTCATATTTTTGGCATGAAAGATGCCTTTAATAAGGACAGGAAGGACTGATATCAGATGGACATCTGGTAAGTCGGATCATCTGAAGTCACCCAACCTGTTAGACCAAAAAAAGGAGGTATTAACAATGTACCAACGATTCATGACCCTCATAGAAAACCAGGCAGAAAAGATAACGAAGAATGTTGTCCAGGAGGTCCTGAAGAGAGATGAGACAAGGCATTACTGGGATCTCTCGGAGGATGTCAGGGAAGAGCGTATTGCCCAGGTGATCAAGAATGTGCATGTGAGGCTTGGAAACTGGCTCAATAAAAACAAGCCAAAGAACACCTTATTTGCCTACTATTCCGATTTAGGTTCAACTCGGTGCAGAGAGGGTATGCCTCTGGATGAAGTTATAATGGTCTTTCAGCTTATCAAGAGGGCTATCTGGCATGAGCTCAGGGACCAGATCGCGGTAGACAGCGGTTTCACCCTTAACCAGTTCATGGAGATCAACTACTATGTGAACCTGTTCTTTGACCGGATTGTCCATGCCACTGTTACCGGATACCAGGATGAACTGGGAAAGATTATGATGACCGCAGGAAAAGAAAAGCCTCTCCTTGCAAAGATCTTCAAGAAATAAAATGGACATATTATGAGGATACTGATTGACCCTAGGCTCTTTGATAATATCCCGTGCTTACGGGTAAGAAAAAGAATGGAGCAGATTATGAAAATTCTCATGTACTATGACGGAACGGAATATACCAAAGATGCACTGCCTTTGGTTAAAACACATGCAAAGACATTCAATGCCCATGTTGATATAGTGTCCTCTCTGCCTAAGGGCGGTCAGTCAGAACTCAAAGAGATAGAAGCAAGAGAGGATGAACTGACCTATCTCAAGGAGATTCTGGAGAAAGAGAAGATACCATGTGAGTCCCATCTCATTATTAAAGGCCATGATGCAGGAGATGATATTGTAAAGTTTGCCAAGGAGCATACAATCGATGAGATCATCATCGGCACTGAGAAGAAATCCAGAGTCGAGAAGTTCCTGCTAGGTTCGGTAGCACAATATGTGATCATCAATGCCACTTGCCCAGTGGTTATTGTCTGATCATAGGATGGTACTAAGCAGAAGGTTCTCCTCTGAAAGGAGGATAATACGATGTTCTTATTTCAACCGATTCCATGGTACTCCACCCTTATGTGGTTCGCGGTTCTTGCAGGCTTGATACTTGTCAATGAACTAGCCCGCTTAAACAAATGGTCTTCTCTTTTGATTTTTCTTGTACTGCCTCTTTTTCTGACATTTGCTGTATGGCCTACAACTGCTGGAGAAGGTACCAGCATGAATGATTGGTTTCATTGGGCAAAGGTGTATTCGGCATTGGCCGGATGCCTTGGCTTCCTTGTCATTCGTCATATTAAGGGCGCGGCAAAAAACAAGTATCTGCTGATGTTCCCTCCATTTATTCTCGCGCTTAACATACTGGAAGCTTGTACTCGTGATTTCCAGGTTTTTGGTATGCATGCTCATGGAATGGTTGATGGAGTATTTATGTTCAGCGGTCCATGGAACGTCATGAACGGTATTGCCGGACTTCTGAATATTGTCACTATTTGCGGCTGGCAGGGAATTTTCATAAGCAACGACAAGAAGAAAGATATGCTATGGCCTGATATGCTCTGGTTCTGGATCATTGCATACGATCTCTGGAACTTCGCATATGTGTACAACTGCCTTTCCGATCACGCATTCTATGCCGGAGCAGCTCTCCTGATTTCTTGCACGATTCCTGCTTTCTTTATCCGGACAGGTGCTTGGCTACAGCACCGTGCTCAAACCCTTGCAATCTGGTGCATGTTTGCTATGACTTTCCCAAATTTCATCGACACGTCTATGTTTGCAGTTAAGTCATCACACAACGCAAATGCTCTGTGGGTTGTCAGCAGCCTTGCTTTGGCTTCCAACGTCGCAGTATTTGTTTACCAGGTGTATACAGCTCTTAAGTACAAACGCAATCCTCTCAAAGAAGAGCTCTATACAGACCTTTCTTCGTACAAGAAAGTTAGAGAGAGCAAGCTTGCTCCCGCAGTATAGTAAGTAATTGCTATTTATGGTTTGTAAGAGACATACAGAATTCCTCGGCTCTTTAAATAAAAGAACCCGGGCAGTACGCTTAAGCATCTGCCGATTTCTGGAAGTCATGATGACTTAGAGACAAGAGCGTGTTCTGGTCTTACCCATGACAGTGGGTGATAGCAGGCCTGAAGGATGATCTTATGAAAATTGGTGAATATATACAATTGCTGATTCAAGTGGCTCGATTTGTTTTCTTTCCGGGCAAGAAAAATTTCAATCTTCCTGCTCCAGCGCATCTAATAAATCCAAAATTTATGAGTGGCCGGCAAGCTGTGGAGCTGATTCCCGATGGAGCATGCATTCTATCCAATGGCATCGCCGCAAATGCGCGGTGCAGCATTTTCTATCATGCAATTCGTAATCGCTTTCTGCAATCCCGCCATCCTGAAAATCTCACCTGGATATCAGTGGCTGGTCAGGGTGCCAGGGGCAGGATGTTCGGCTCCTTGGAAGAAGTAGGGGTTGAAGGATTGGTCAGGGTATGGATAGGTGGACATCATGAAACCATGAAGAGTTTTCTTAAACTGGCCCAAATAGGGAAGTTAGAGGTACATAGAATATCCCAAGGTGTACTAGATTTTTTGATTGAGGCCCAAGCCAGAGGAGAAGACAGTATCGTGTCAAAAACCGGTGTGGGCACAATGGTTGACCCCAGAGTAGGAAATGGTACTCCTCTTATCGAAGGTGTTGGCGAAAGCCTTTCCAGTGTCGATGGCGATTATTTGCGATACCGATTGCCAAAAATTACTGTTGCATTGATGAATGCACCCTATGCTGATGCTGAAGGAAACGTCTATTTCAAACACGCTTCTGTTATCACCGAGAATCTGGAATCTGCAATGGCCGCCAAACACAACGGGGGAAAGGTGCTTGTTACAGTGGCAGACATAATCCCCAAAAACGAAAAAGAGATCTCTTTGCCTGCGGATAAAATCGATGCAATAGTCGTGAATCCGCATAATGAGCAGTGCGGCCTGGCATCCCAAAGGAAATATTGGGAGATGTTCACCGAGGGGGCGCAAGTTGATACCGAGGATGCTCTTGCCAGGCTTGAATTTGTCAATAACCTGCTCCGGATCACACCTCACCGGGGACCAGCAGAAGAAGCACTCGCCCGTCTTGCGGCTGATTTTTTTATGAGGATAGCCCAGAAGGACCAATATGTAAATGTGGGTGTAGGTCTGCCAGAAGAAGTATGCAGGCTGATTTATGAAGGTGGCATTCATGAGGATATAACCTATATGCTAGAGTCAGGGCCTTTGGGAGGAATGCCTGCAATGGGTGTCTTCTTCGGTGCATCCATTAATCCGGAAAAAATTCTCAGTTCTGCCCAAATGTTCCATGTCATCTATGAAAAGCTTGATACTACTATGCTGGGACTGTTACAGGTGGATTCAAAGGGTAATGTTAATGTGTCCAAGCGAGGCGAAGGGCCAATCAATTATGTTGGCCCGGGCGGTTTTACGGATATGACAGTTGCCGCGAAGACAATCATTTTTATTGGTTCATGGATGGTCGGAGCTCATATGGAAGTAAAGGATGGCAAAATCTTAATTGTCAAGCCCGGTAAACCAAAATTTATTGATAAAGTTGATGAAATAACCTTTAGCGGTCCTGAGGCACTCAAAGCCGGAAAAAAAGTTTACTACTGCACTAATGTCGGAGTTTTTCAGCTTACTGAACGCGGAATGGAGCTAATCGAAGTCATGCCGGGAATCGATATCCAGAAGGACATCATCAACTCCTGTAGGATGAAAATAGTACCACCCGATCCTAGCCGGGTTTCTGTCGTCTCTGAAAGTATCGTAACCGGCAAAGGATTCAAGCTGCATTGGCGATAGATATTAACTAGTATTCTTTGGGATAGATCTGTAGTTGGCTTTTAGTAGGTGCGATACTTGTGCATGGATGCGCTGGGAATCCTGCAGATCGAGTCTGAACATCTTATCCACAAGCTAAAGGAGGGCATATCATGGCTGGACTGAAGGGATGGAAAGAAGAATATAAGGGCAAGTTGATCACAGCCGAGGAGGCTGCCTCCCAGATCAAGTCAGGCGACTGGATCATTGTACCTCCGGTCAACAGTGCACCCATCGATATCCTGAACGCGCTCGCTGCCCGCAAGGATGAGCTTCATAAGGTGAAGATCGCCAGCAACCTCATAACCTATCCATATGCATTCCTGCAGGGTGATTATGTAGGACATATAACCTACTACAGCGGCTACTTCGGCCCCCTAGAAAGGATGTTCATGCCCCAAGGCAACGTGGTGCCCTTCCCCATGCACCTTTCAAAGGCCCATATCGCCCTCGAGCTGGCCAAAGCCAATGATGTCTTTATCTGCGAGGTGACTCCCCCGGACGAGCGTGGCTACATGAATTACGGGCCTTGTGGGGTCGTCTATGGGAGATATGCTACCAATATGTGCAAGAAGGTCATTGCGCAGGTGAACAGCAAGACTCCGTGGATTCATGGAATCGAGAACATGATCCATGTGAGCGAGATCGACTATATCGTCGAGAAGGATCATGACCTCGTACCGGTTCCCGAGATCAGCATCACGGATGTGGAGAAGAAGATCGGTGAACACATTGCCGGACTAATCCCGGACGGCTCCACTATCCAGCTCGGCATCGGGGGCATACCCAATGCCGTGGCTTATTTCCTTCATGAAAAGAAGGATCTGGGTGTGCATGCCGAGATCCTGAGCGATGCCGTGGCTGAGCTTGCAGAACTGGGTGTGATCACTGGGAGAAAAAAGACCCTGTTCAAGGACAAGATCGCGGTGGGAGGCCTCATCATCGGTACCCAGAGACTCCTCGACTTCGTCAACAACAACCCGACAATCTTATCCATGCCCATTGCCCAGGCGAATGACTATGATGTCATCAGGCAGAACGACAACCTGTGCTCCATCAATGCAGGACTCACCGTAGACCTTACCGGCCAGATCTCATCCGAGACAATCGGCCATACCCAATACAGCGCCACAGGCGGCCAGGCAGATTTTGTCCGGGGCGCACTGGCGTCAAAGAACGGCAAGTCATTTATCGCACTCAAGTCATCCTCGCGGAAAAAAGATGGGACACTTACTTCGAGAATAGTTTTAAACTTTACTCCCGGTACCGTGGTAACAACACCAAGGTCGGATGCCATGTACATTGTCACCGAGTACGGTATTGCGGATGTTTATATGAAATCGATTCCGGATAGGGTTAAGGCCATGATCTCGGTAGCGCACCCGGACTTCAGGGAGGAGCTGGAAAAGCAGGCGTTCGAAGCAGGGCTTTTGATCCCCTCAACCCTGGCGGTTAACATCTAAAAGAATCTAGGTTGATAGTAAGAGACCACAAAAATTGCCCAATATGGTACTGACTGTACCTGATTCTATAGGCTCTTTTTAAAACGAGTGTCCGCAATATCGAGCATGATTGGCCTTCCATTTAATCTCTATTTAATGGAGCCCCGTACGAATGCTCTGGGATGTTTACCATTCCGGGCTTGAAGTGATAAGTTTCGTGTGTTTCAACTCATGATTATCAGTTTACAGAGATTTCAAAACCATGATGAATCGAAGAGATCTCCAGTCAGATATATCAAAGAGGCAGGGTCAATATCGCCCCTGCCTCCACGTGAACGAACAAAAATCTGTATCAGTCAAATGCCATGGAGTTTTTCCAAACCTCTCAAACTTTTCCAACAAGATCCGGACCTGGTTTGAGTGTGAGCTTACCTGGTCTCCATCCTGACGGTGTTACTTCGGTCCCTTTACTGATCCTTACAAGCTGAAAGGCCTGGAGCTATAAATCTCATCATGACATTTACAGTCATGAAACTTGTCTAACAATTACCCACATAGCTCTTGAATCTGTGCAGTATATTGTTACTATTTCAGCAGGTGAAAAAAACGGCGCTGCACATAAGATTGACATTTTTATAATTTACGATTTCCTAGGAGGTAGACTGATATGGGTTTTTTCTATGAAGTAACGAGCTTCACTGATTGGGCGATTTTGCTTTTTGTTCTCTTTGCTTTAATGGCTTTTAATGAACTTGGCCGTACCACAAAATGGGGCGGGCTTGTACTCTTTCTAATTGTTCCTATAGCGCTAACTATCTTTGTCTGGCCAACGACTGCAGCCCCAGGCAATCAATATGGTACAGGCACCTGGTTTAACTGGGTAAAAACCTACTCAGCCCTTGCAGGGTGTCTTGGTTTTATGGCTATTCGCTATATTCCAGTACTGGCAAAAAAGAAGTGGGCATTATGCTTTCCTCCCCTCATATTGGCAATTAATATCCTTGAAGCATGTATTCGTGATTTCCAATGCTTTTCATATAGTGCATGGAACGGAGCATATATAGACCATCTTTGGGTGATGTCAGGACCATGGAATATCATGAATGGTATAGCTGGCCTACTTAACATCATCACCATATGTGGCTGGTATGGTATTTTTATTTCTAAAGACAAGACAAAGGATATGATTTGGCCTGACATGATCTGGCCTTGGATCATCGCTTATGATTTGTGGAACTTCGCCTATACCTACAACTGTATAGCCGATCATTCATTTTATTGTGGCTTAGCATTGTTGGTTTCCTGCACCATACCTGCTTTCTTTATCAAAAAAGGGGCGTGGCTGCAGCATCGTGCGCAGACCCTTGCCTTGTGGATTATGTTTGTCATGACGATACCTTCGTTTGCAGATCGCATAGCTCCTATTCATACCACACATAATCCAACTGCGTTTTTTATCGTAAGCTTGTTGTCCATAGTCGCAAATGTTGCACTAGCTGCCTATCAGTTTAATAAGATTCGTAAAAACAGGCTCAATCCACTAAAAGATGAAATCTATGTAGAAACAAAATCTTATAAGCAGGTCCTTGAAGAAAACAGATAATTGAGCCGGGAGAAAACAGTGCCGAATCTATGGGGGGAGGGGGATCTATTTTTGAGCAAATTTCACCTTAGATCTGAAAACCGATGGTTCTGTTATATAAACCTACACCTCAAACCACTCTATGACAGACCGTGCCTAATGGCATGTAAGTTACACTTTATTGGCAATCAATATCTGTGTAGTTTGTTATAATCAACGGTTTCTTAGAACAGGAGAGCTGATGGTTCTATTGCATCATCACTTTCAGTTATTATGATCTGCAATGATATCGGTAAAGCAACATCACTTAACTAATATGAGCAGAGCCGGCCGGAACCGGCTCCGCTCTGTTTCGGGCTACTTGTTCTCAGCTTCTTCCCTCTTCTGACGCTCCGCGATCTTCTGCTGGCGCTCCATCGCGTAAGTCATCACGGTCTCCACCGATTTTTCTATGGGGACCATTCTGCCGTCGAACTTCTTTTCCAGCGTGATCGCATCGAATTTGCATTTAGTGGTGCATATGCCGCAACCGAGACAGACATCCTGATCCACGATGCTTACACCGCAACCAAGACAGCGTTCTGTCTCCTTCATAAGCTGCTCCTCGGTGAAGGTGCACCTTTGGTCAATAAAGCATGCCTTTGCATCTCCTGGGGTGCGGTTTGGCTTCTGGCGCGGTGTATGGTCATAATCGTCCACCACAACATCGCCTTTGTCGAGCATCTTGTAGACGCGGCGGTCGCGGCCGATGGTCAGGCTCTGGCCCGGCCACACCTTGCGGTGCAGCGAGATCGCGGCCTGCTTTCCGGCTGCGATGGCGTCGATGGCGAACTTCGGCCCCGTGCACGCGTCGCCACCCACGAACACGTCTCCTTCACGGGTCTGATACGTCAGCTCATCGGCCTTTGCGGTGCCGTTGCCATTGAGGTCGACACTGAGCCCGACGAGCAGGTTGCCCCAATGGATGGACTGGCCGATGGAAACGAGAACGCGATCGGCCTCGACGGTGATGGTTTTTTTCTCGTTATACTTCGGGGCAAACCTACCATTAGCATCAAACACGGCTGTGCATTTCTTGAATTCCACGCTCTTGACCCTGCCGTCCACGACGATGATGCGCTTCGGGCCCCAGCCGTTGTGGATCTTGATGCCTTCCTCGGCAGCTTCCTCGATCTCGTCTGCGGAGGCCAGCATTTCCTTCTTGGACTCGAGGCAATACATGGCCACGGAGGCTGCATCAGTGCGTACGGCAGTCCTTGCCACGTCCACGGCGACGTTGCCGCCGCCGATGACCACGACCTTGCCGCTGATGTCGGTGGGCATGCCCTGATTCACCTTCCTGAGAAAATCCACTCCAGAGACGACGCCCTGGCCGTCCTCGCCCTCTAGGCCGAGCTTCCTGCCGCCTTGTGCACCGATGGCGATGTAGAAGGCTTCGAAGCCTTCTGTGCGGAGCTCCGGGATGCTGACATGCCTGCCGACCTCGACGCCTGTCTTGAACTTCACTCCCATCTGTTTAAGGATGTCGATCTCCGCTTCGATGACGTCCTTTTCCAGGCGGAAGGAAGGGATGCCCAGCGTGAGCATGCCGCCGAGACGGCCCTCTTTCTCGAACACCGTCACATCATAGCCGTCGATCGCCAGGTAATAGGCGCAGGAAAGACCCGCAGGACCCGAGCCCACGATCGCGATCTTTTTGCCGTAGTCGTGCATCTTCTCCGGTATGAAGCGCGTCTCTGGATCGAGCTCCTGATCGGCGATGAACTTCTTGATCTCATCGATGGCGATGGGCTGGTCGATGTCTCCCCTGGTGCACTCGAACTCGCATCGGCGGTTGCAGATGCGTCCGCAGACAGCCGGCAGGGGGTTCTCCTTCCGGATGAGCTCCAGCGCTTCCTTGTATTTTCCGAGTGCGGCGAGCTTGATATAGCCCTGCACGGCGATGTGCGCGGGGCAGTTGACTTTGCAGGGCGCGGTGCCGGTGGGAACCACGTTGACCTTACTATCGCGGTAATTGGGGTTCCACATCCCCTCTCCCCACTCATGGTCGTCAGGGAGTATAGTCTCCGGCTGTACAATAGGTGTTCTGGAAGCGATCTTCTGCCCGAGCTTGACCGCGTTGGCGGGACAGTATTCCACGCACTGCCCGCAGGCAACGCATTTTTCGTCGTCTATCTTCGCCACGAAGTTGGAGCGGGACATGTTGGGCGTGTTGAAGAACTGCGAAGTGCGCAATCCGAAGCAGGAGCAGCGGCAGCAGTTGCATATGCCAAAGATCTTGTCCGGCCCGTCGACGTTGGTGATCTGATGCACCAGGCCGTTGTCCTCCGCCTTCTTGAGGATTTCGAGACACTCCTCGTAGGTGATCCTGCGTGCCCTGCCGGTGCTCACGGCGAATTCGGCCAGGTCGCCCAGCGCAATGCACATGTCCTTCTCCAGATGGCCGCAGCCCTCGCCCATCACACGGCGCGTGATGCGGCACGAGCAGTCGCCGACGGCAATATCGTCGTACTTCTTCAGCCAGTGGGAGAGCTGCTCGTAGGAGGCGGTCGTGGTCTCCGAGGGAATGGCTTCTTCAACGGGAATGACGTGCATGCCCAGGCCTCCGCCTCCCACAGGAATCATCGGCGTGGCCCCCTTGAGAGGCTGTAGCGATAATTGCTCGAAAGCGCGGGCGATCTGCGGGAATTTCTCCACCTGTTTGACATTCATCACCATGAATTCCATGACCCCAGGCACGAAGATGGGGAGCGTATACTCCAGCTCGCCATGCTCCCGCGTAGCTTCCACTACCCCAATCACGAGCAGTTCCTCCAGAATCCGCGATGTTTCCTCAATGGGTAAACCACACTTTTGAGAAAGCTTCCCGGGCGAGACCGGAACGCGGACATCCATGTGCAGCGCCACGTCTGCCTGTTCGTCCGTTACCACGCATTCGAGCGCATAGTATTCAGGATCCTGCTCCTTGAACTCTTTTTTGGAACTGGCGATCTTTTGGGCAAGCGCCACGATTTTCTCTCTCGTTGCCATAGTTGCATCCTCCTTGCTCTATTCCTTCCAGGCCGTGACCTGGTCATGCTGCCTTTGCGCCTATTCTCCGATCCCCAGCCGGTCTTGGCCGGGATGGGCATGACGGTTGCGTTGTGGTTCCATCTGTTCGAACTCACCTTTACCCACTCGATATCGATGAATCCATACTCCTCGTTTTTTTGGATAATTTAAAATGCCTTTATGGTCTTACCAGGATGTGTTAAGGGTAGATCAGGAAATCCTGATTGTCAATAATAACCTTGTTTCAGTACCTATCATTATGGTAGATTTATTCAATGGTCCTGGTCTGACCATGATACAGGAGGCGATGAACTATGCAATTCGACGTGATAATTGCTCCCACCATTCGGGATCTGTTTGTGGAAAAGATTGTAGCGATGGTCCTCGCCGGCAAACTTTTGGCAGGTGATCGTCTGCCTTCTGAACGGGAGCTCGGCGAGCAGATGAGAGTATCCAAAACGGTTGTACATGCAGGGCTTAAAGACCTGGAACGCATGGGCTTTGTGTATGTAAACGGAAGGCAGGGTACTTTTGTGGCAAATTATGCGGAAAACGGCACGTTCGAAACTCTGGCAACGATCCTCAAATACAATGGGAGTCGGCTGGATCGTGAAACCACCAAGTCGCTTCTGGATATGCGCCTTGCCATCGAAGGACAGGCAATTCGGATGTTTGCGAAATCACACACAAAGGAAGATATTGCAACACTCTGGCATATGATAAGCAACATCCGGGGATACGTAACGAGGCAGGAGCCCATAGACCATACCAGAATGGCGCATATGCTCTTTCGCTTTCATCGCTTCATCTGCTTGCGCAGTGGCAATATGTTCTTTCCGGTGCTGATGAACGCTTTTCGGGATATCGGCATACTTCTCTGGGAAGCTTCCATCAAGATCCTCGGCTCAGAAAAAAACATTGAGCACTTGGAGCGCTTCACTTCCCTTTTAGAAGAAGGTAAGGGCGAGGAAACGGTGCAGGCCCTTTCTGATATGTTCGACGCATGCCTATCGCTTGCCTATAAATGACTATCGGGCTTCCAGAAGAAAGAAGGCCGTGTAGGGACCATAGATTTCATACCATTCACAGTTATTTCTGATTACTGAATGTTTTTAATCATAATCAACGCTTTACCCGAAGTGAACATAACTGCGATAACTTAGCGCTTTCAGAAGGATTGAAAAGTGATGATCTGCTGATGTTATCTATAAGAAGAATTATCTCGTTACCAACCACACCTGATGGCACGAACTATACAGTTCTTCCATGCTTATAATACCAATAATCCTTTTGCGTAATCTATGACTTAACACCAAATGTGAAGACCTCTGCTCTGATTTGTCTGAGTAACCAACTATCGATTGGTGAGGAATATGGATAAATGATTTGCGTGAGAAGCAGCTCTTTTGGAGGGCTACTCCCACCTCTCATCATTCACATATTACTGTCTCTAACCTCATTGCACCTTTTTTACTGCAGGCGGTTTCCATCGACCATCCAGTGCTTGAGTTCTCGGCGCATACAGGCGCATGGTTACTCCAAGCACTCCCTGAGATGGTGCTGGCAACCAATTCGATTCTTTGTCCTCACCCGGTGACTGGTTCTGCATATAAATATCCAGCGAGCCATCGTCATTGTATTTAAGATTATCCCTATCCCCGATGGCAAAACGATTGATCTTGTTGGCAACTTGGAATCCCTGTTCGTCGTACATAGTGATCGACCAAAAGACGTCAACCGGTGGCAGCTCATCTTTAGAAAAATGCACCACGTATTTATTCGCTCCATTCAGAGGGTTCCCGTCGGCATCAGACAAACAGACCGGATAGATTGCATCTTCAGGCTGATTTGCCGCAAGAGCCGCTTGGGCCACTATGGCTCGCTTGAGATAGTAGTTGCCGTATACGCCTATAGTATCGGTATTCATCTGCCAGCCGTTTACAATCCGGGCCATTGTGGGCTTTTTTTGCTTCATCAGCTTCTGGCCGTCGGCAACCGCTCGTGTGAGTGCCGTCTTGACTTCGTTTGGAGCTTTGTCAAAATCAAAGCTCTTTCCCGGCTCGATACCTATACGTTTCAAACGAGCAATCTGAGACCAGTCGGTAATATGCGGCGGATTGAGCTTCATCAACTCGGCACCATAGCTAAAGTACCTAGCTGCAGGCATAGTGTCAACCTGAACAAGAGGGGGCGTCTTCATGTCAATGTTCGGGTCAATAACAGCCTTGATAGTCTTGGCCTTTTTGCCCCACTGTGAGAACGGTATAATCTTGTATCCATCCTGTACTTTATGAACTGCTTCAAAGTCTTTAGTGCCGTTCGTCTGTGTTCGTCCGAGGATCCACACATAGGATGTAGGCGATTCTATGCGATCCACTCCCTTGGGCAGATTTCCTTTCCACCCTGTCGGAACCACGGCGAAGGAAGCTGCGTTCGTTCCGCTTGTACGTTTACCAGGCACCGCAAATACATCACTCCACATATCCAGCATGGGCAGCAGATAATAGCGGCCTCCAGTATCGGGAACAGTAATGATGACCGGTTCTTTGGTCAAATCGAGCCATGCGGATGAGTAAAGCGTGTCGAAGTTTGGTCGCACTACTCCACGGAACTGTGAGTCTGGGTAGGACCGAATATGTTGAAAGGTGTTCATGGGTCCATATCCTTCTTTTAAGTCGGCAGGTACATTGATCGCTATCTTCCTTGTAATGTCCATTATGACCAAGGGGTAGAAGTATATGTAAGCCTCCACACTTATTTCATAGGCTTCCTGCTCAGTAATTCTTACTGACTGTCCGGCTTGGGCAGAACTTGAAAACAGCAACATAGCATATACCATCAAAACTACTATCATACAGGGACCTAGTAAAAGTGCAGTTTTCTGACTGACATTGGTATGATTCATGACTTTCCCCCCTTTGATACAATTTGATTCGTGTAATAAGGTATAATTTATTTTCTTACCTTATAGATTAAATCTTTGGCAAGGGTTGATAATATGGCAGACTTAATGACAAGTTTGACTAATACCCACAATAGATTATAACTCATGAGCATCACTTTGCCCAAAGTGGGCATAACTGCGATTTCTTTCTCGGTTTTATGATGTCCAAAAACTGATGATCTTGAGTTGAAACATACGCAGTAAGACACTTTATATCAAACCGTGGCCTCTGGCACGTGATCTATGGTTTGAAAAATCTAACTCAGTTCGTTGCCCCTAACACATTATCTCTACCTACACTTATACCATCAGCATACATCCACGTTTTGTAATCAATTAAAGTCATTCTAGGATTTC
>Ga0326728_10009119_pt1 | contig 24062 bp, 21 predicted proteins | sample MB3enrmetagenome_FD_207602 | JGI IMG/M metagenome (GOLD analysis project Ga0326728, IMG submission 207602) | Lab enriched peat soil microbial communities from McLean, Ithaca, NY, United States - MB31MN | ecosystem: Environmental > Terrestrial > Soil > Wetlands > Peat | place: USA: New York... | reverse complement strand
TCCACCGCCGACGCACGTGAAATGCACATCCCGACGCCCCAGCTTCTTGATGTACGACGCCACATCCAGAAGGATATCCAGGCCCTCCTGTACGCTCATAGTCCCCACATAACCGACCAAGTACCGTCTCCCGTGCCTCAAAGCCGGAACCACCGGCTGCCGTTTGAAAGTGCTCGGGTCGGGTCCGTTGCGGACAATGAACACATTCGCCGGATCGATGCCACCCCTGGTCGTGGCGAGGTCCCGATAGCTGCTGTTGGTCACCATTACCACGTCACTGGCACGGTACGTTTGCCTCTCCAGCCAAACCTGAATCCAATAAAACGCGTCCTTCTTCTCATGTTTCGAAATGTAGAGCTCCGGACTTGCGTCGTGATGATCGAAGATATACCGGACTCCTAGAAGTTTGAATGGCAATGCAATCAAAAAAATATCGTCGGGAGGATTACAGCCCTGAATCACCTGAAAACCGCGTCGCAGATAGATCCACCACGCATACAAGAACTGCCAAAACAAAGCGCAGCCGTATTCCAATACGTACGCCAGAACGCCTTCCCTTTCTTTGGGCATCGGGTGACGGTAAATGTGAACTCCGTCAATCATTTCGTACCCCTTCTCGTAGCCCTTCGCCCGTGGACACAATACCGTCACTTCGTAGCCGTTCTTCTGCAGTGAGGCAGCCTCTTTCCAGACTCTTGTATCGAAAGGAACGGCTGCGTTCTCCACAATGATGAGGATTGTTTTCTTCACCGCCGGTGTCCTTTACCTTACAACAACCGATACAGTCCCGCGAGCGCGCAAAGCATGGTCGCTTGTCCCCAGTGCAATGTGGGCGTTTTGTTGACCAGCCATCGCGAGTATCGGCGATAGTAGAAATAGCCGGTTCGATCCTGCATGTGCTTGATGGTCCATTCCGCGACTCGCAAAGCCAGCGGCACGCTTTCCGGGTCACGGTCGTGGAAGAACACCAGCGTATCGATGGCCTGCGAACAACACTGGATGTCGATCGGCAGCGTTTTGTGAGCATAGTATTTCGGTGTTCCGTCAGGCAAAAAGAACGTCTCTTTCCAATACCTGTACCCACTCGCCAGGTTGCTGTTGAACTGATCATCGCCGGTGCCTTCAGCGTAATGCTTGAAAGAGTCTAGAACATATGCCGTATGAAAATTATCGACCCAGTGTAGGTTAGTGGCTTCGCCGTAGTACCAGGAGGCATTGGCTCTCTGGTGTCGAGCAGTGTATTGAAGTGCCTTTTCCGCCAAAACAGAGTACCGCTCATTCCGAGTGTAGGCATAAGTGCGGGCGAGGAGGCTGGCCCCGAGTGTATTGGCGTTATGGACTTGCACGTCCTGTCTTGGGAAATAGCTGATGCACAGAGAGTCTCCTTCGGCGAAGGTGCTCAGGTCCTGCAGGATGTGGTCGCATGCGCCAATGGCGACTCGCAGGAAGCGATCGTCTCGAAAATGCGCGTGGGCGTCGAGGAAGGCGTGGCCGATGAGGGAGGTCCATACTACGGACGGTAAGCCCTTGGGCACGTACGAGACTCGCGACTGATAGTCGAAATGGTTGCCCCAGCATGCGCCGTGATAGCCCTGGCTTTGGTTTTGAATGAGCCAATCCAGCGCGTACTCAGCTTTATCCCGCCACATGCCATCGCCGGTGGTCCGGTGCAAACGCAGAAAGCCGCGGGCCAAAAAGCCCATCCCCTTGCTGGAATGGCTCTTGGAAATCCCTAGCAAAGGTCGGAGATTGATCGGGAACCGCCGAACTCCCTGCTGAAGAAGGGTGAGTAGAAAAGGGTTATTGAAGGTCAAGGGCCGTACGGAGGCGTTTAGACCATCGAACGTATCGTACCCGCGATAATCATTGAGTTCCAGCCAGTTCGCGAGAGCGCAGATCGCGTCGCAAATCTGGCGTTTCACAATGCTGCTTGCAGCGTAAGTCGCGAGCCCTTTCTCGGCATTTACCATCGGATCTCCTTAGTGGTTGTACTTCCCGCAGTGGTTGTACTTCCCGCGAACGGGTTTCGCTCACCGCTCCACGGATGTATCGTATTGTTCGGGACTTAAAGCCGGCGCGGAGGAGGCCACTGGCGGCGAGACTCCCAGGAATCGGCTATGTAGGCTGAACAGGAGCTTATCCCATCGCCTCTGAGCGGCCCAACGGAGGCGCGGAGCCGCCCAAGATAGAAGTTTGGCGGGCCGCCAACCCATAAGGTCGCGAACCCCGGAGTACTTCCAGGGCAGCTGCGGCGGGGCGAACTCCCCGCCCAACTCCCTGGTCTTCGCTTCCACTTCCTTTACGATATCGCTCCATTCCGGGTAGAACGAGATCAGGTTCACCCGCAGGAAGTTTACGCAAGCCGCGCGGGTCTGTTCGCTATTCTCAAGGCCGAGCAGGTATCCGATCTGCATTTGCATCGATAGCCAGTGGGCCCTGACCTTTCGGTCACTTCGGCCCAGGCGGCTCAACGATTGCGGGAAAGGCGTTCGGTAGTAGACTCGCGGTTCGGGCACGAAATGCACGCCGTCGCTGGCAAGCAGCACCCGGCAGAAGTACTCGCCGTCGTCATCGCCCAGCAAGCGACTGTCCCAGGGCCCGGCGGCTTCCGTCAGTTCGCGGCTCACCAGCCAGGTTGCAGTCTGCATGTATGCGTTCCCATCCATCTTCCGGAAGAGCCACTCGCACGGCGACAGATCCGCCCAGAGCGGCGTCGGGATAAACTTCGTCCGATAGTAGCGGTAAATGAATTGCCCGAACGGGCAGGATAAGAGAATCCGCTTGTTTTGGGGGGTAGCCGGCAGCGCCGCGAGCTGCCGCTCGATCTTATCCGGGGACAGAAGGTCGTCCGCGTCGAGCCACTGGATATAGTCGCCTCGGGAGGCCGCTAACGCCGTGTTCCTCGCCGCAGCTGCACCCTGGTTCGGTTGGATGATCAACCGCACTCCGGCGCCTTGAAACTCCTCTACGATTTCCGGCGTGCGGTCCCGGGACCCATCATCCACGACGATGATTTCTTTCCGCTCCCACGTTTGGGCTACTGCCGAGCGGATGCTATCCGCGATCCACTCCTGAGCGTTATACGCAGGGATCAGGATCGATACAAGCGGCCCCCCTTCGCACCTCGAATGTGTCGCAGGCCGCTCGGCGCCCTTGACCGCACGCTGCGTAAGGCCAGCTTCGGTGTCGCCAATGGGTTGGAAGCCTCTCTTTGGGGCGAATAAATTCATTCCTGTGCTCCCGCGAGTCCCGGAGAGGCGATATCGTCGGGCATCATGTATTTTCTTAGGTCCTCCCCGGGGCTTCGGCTCTACCAACAGATGCCTTCGTAATTTCCGTTACTAGTGGAACTGGAGATCCTCACAAGATCCACTACCACCTGTCCTTCCTTCACCCGTGACATAACATTTTGAAAGTCCGGGTCGCGAGTGCCGATCACGATGGTCTGGGCGTGTTCCAGCACCGCGCCGAGATCATGCACCATCAAACGGGAGATATGCGGGATGCGATTGAGGATGAAGTCGCGATTGGCACCCACCAGGCTCGCGACGCTGACGTTCTTGTCGTAAATCCGCAGATCGTAGCCCTTCCCGATCAACCGCTCGATCAGCTCGACCACGGGGCTTTCTCGCAAATCGTCCGTGTCCGCTTTGAAGCTGAAGCCAAGAATGCCGATCCGGCGATAACCGAGGCCAATGATGCGCTGGGCCGCGCGGGAAATCTGCAGGTCATTGCTTGGAAGGATCGAGGTCAGAATCGGAATTTCCAAGTCGTGCAGTTTCGCCTGATAGGCGAGGGCGCGCAAGTCCTTCGGCAGGCAGGAGCCGCCAAACGCGAAGCCGGGCTTCAGATAGGCACACGAGATATTCAGCTTTCGGTCCTGGCAGAAGATGTCCATGACCCGATACGAATCGACCCCGAAGGTTTTGCTGAGGTTTCCAACCTCGTTGGCGAACCCGATCTTCAAAGCGTGCCAACCATTGTCGATATACTTGACCATTTCGGAGATCTCGAGTTCAGTCCGGATGAGAGGCGCGTCCAGCACAGAGTACAGACCGGCTACCGTTTCCCCGCTGCAGGAATCGAATTCCCCGATCACCGTTTTCGGCGGAGCATTGAAGTCTTTAACAGCCGAGCCCTCGCGCAAAAACTCTGGGTTGTGGCACACGCCGAAATCTTTTCCCGCGCACTTTCCGGACGCCTCCTCGAGAATCGGGATGACAATCTTGCGAACCGTGCCCGGTAAGACAGTGCTGCGGATCGTTACAACGTGCCAGTCCTTTTTGATCTTCAGCGCGGCGCCAATCTCCTCACAGACGCGGCGGATATACCGCAGATCGAGGTTCCCGTTCGGCTGGCTAGGGGTGCCGACGCAGATGAACGAGAGGTCGGTAGACAGAACCGCCTCGGCCAAGTCATCGGTCGCGCGAAGATTCCCGCGTGAGACCACGGCTGAGATGATCTCGCCGATATCCGCTTCTACAATCGGCGACTGTCCACGGTTAATCAGGTCTATTTTGATCCGAATTGGATCAACGCCGATGACTTCATGTCCCTGGTCGGCAAGACATCCTGCGGAGACCGTACCCACATAACCTAAGCCGAATACGCTGATCTTCAAATGCCCTCCTTCCTTTAAAAGAGAACGGATCCGTATGCCGAAATGAGGTCTGATCCGCTCAAAGACCACCTGGCCGCGGTGCTCAAGCAGTTTTCGTACTGGCCGTGCCCGGCGCGGATGGTCTTCAAAACGCGCGGCTTGTACCCGCAGGTGTGCCAGGGGGCCCCCAGCCACTCCGGCGAGTAGAAAACGGCCGCAGCAGGGCGCCAGTCGAGCAGGCCCCGCCAGCTGGGATCCACCGAACGCTGAATTCCGTGGACTATCACCCCACCCGTGTGGGGAGCACACGGCAGCTCTCTTCGGGAGCCGGCCTCGGGTAATTCCCGGATTATAACTAAAGTTGGTCTTGCTTTCTCACCCTCGGCGTCTGGCATACTGGTACTGTCCCTATTCGAAGGGTTGGATTTTGATCGGAGCGTCACCGTGATTTCCACAAAACTGCGAGCCTCGGCTTTTCTCGCAGCGCAGTCAGCACTCGCGATTTTCCCCTTCCCGGTAGCCTCTACGACGTGCGAAACGTGCCACTCGGGAAGTTTCACCAAGATCGCGGACAACGAAAGCTTTGACCAACGAGGACGATGGCGCGGGGCCGGCCTTTGGTGCTACAAGATCACGGCCCTAGTGAGCGGCCAGGAGAGCGCCCCGACACAGATCACCGTTAGCGCCTTGGCCTCGGAGCACTCAGGTCGCTTTATCGGGAGAACCCATCGATGAAACACCGACTTCTTTTCTTGCTAGCTGCATTCAGCTTGTCTGCGTATCCGCAGGCATGGTCTACGTTTCTGAATCCTTCGCGGGCTATAGACTGGACGAGCGCTGGGTTCACGATACCGAGCTATACCGTCAATTGCTCGACACAGCCGACATTGACCGCCAATAGTTCGAGTGCCGCTGCCGCTAACAGTACAGCCATCCAGAACGCCTTGGCTTCGTGCGATGCAACGCATAATGTCGTCAACATCCCAGCAGGCACGTACTACGTGGCCGGGTGGACGTACGGAACGCAAGGTAAGCAGGTGGTTCGCGGGGCGGGGCCAATGTCCACTACCGTCTATTTGACGGCGACGGTCAGTTGCAGCGGCTTGGGGCTGGGTATTTGCATGATAAGCAATCCCGATTCGTACAGTGGAGGTGGCGATGTTTTGCCGCCAAGTGGTGCCCACCAATGCTCTTGGACGGCTGGCTATGCTCAGGGTACGACCTCCATTACGCTAAACAGTTGCGGGGGGACGCCTCCCCTAAATGGGACACTCATTTTGGATCAGGCCAACGACACCACCGATACGAGCGGAGTTTACATTTGCGACAGCTTAACGACGGGTTGCACGATAGAAAGCAGCGGTAGCCATGACGGACGCTACATCGGTAGTGTTTATCATTCCCAGCAACAGGTTGTCTATGTTACCGGGGTGAGCGGCAGCGGAAGCGGACCATATACCGTTACCATCTCGCCGGGCGTCTACTTCAACAACATTCGATCCGGTCAATCGCCGGGAGCTTGGTGGCCTGGTACGGTTCAGAACGACGGGCTGGAAAATATGACAGTGGATCACAGTCCGACCAGCGATAACACGGCGATAGCAATGTACGACTGCTACCATTGCTGGGTGAAGAACGTTCGGTCGTTGTACGCGGGAAGAGATCATGTATTTATCTACCAAAGCCTCGGTGACGTGATTCGTGATAGTTACTTTTATCAATCCCAGTCACATGGGAGTGAAAGCTACGGAATAGAGGTCAGTCAAGCCTCAGCGCTACTCGTTGAGAATAACATTTTCCAATACATAACCAATTCCCTGTTGTTCGCCCAGGGAGCGGGATCGGTCATTGATTACAACTATAGCGTTGAGGAGGGATTCAGCAACCCAAATGCGCAGACCTCAGCCGCTGGGCACAACGCAGGGAACGGCATGAACCTGTGGGAAGGGAACAACTTTTTCGGCATCTGGTCCGACGTTGTATGGGGTTCGAGCGCGGCTAGTACGCTCTTCCGAAATATGCTCAGGGGGTGGCAGGGAGATAAGACGGAGTATACGTGCCCGCTCTCTTTAGCATCTTGGTCTAGGGCATTCAATATTGTGGGAAACGTGTTAGGCCAGCCAGGGTTTGCCAACATTTATGAGTCCTACGCGACCTCATCCAGCGCAGGCGTGAATGGAGGAGAAACGGCGAACACGAGCATTTACGTTCTCGGTTGGTCGGGAAATAGTTCCACCGCAGGCTGTACCACGCCACCCGTCTGTGACCCGGTTGTGCGTTCAACGTTGATGCGTTGGGGCAACTATGACATAGTGACAGCGGGCGTAAAGTGGGATTCCACCGAAGCATCCCCCGCTGCGGTGACTTACGTGAATGCGAACTTCACCTCATCGTACTTTTCTTCTTTGGCGCATGTGCTACCTGCATCTTTGTACTACGTTTCCAAGCCTTCTTGGTGGCCCGCAACAAAGGCGTGGCCTCCGACCGGACCCGATGTGTCATCGGGCAACTTGGGTATTTGTAGCGGAACATACGCTGGGGCGCAGGCGACGGCTTCAAGCCAATGCACGGGTGGCAGTTGGAGCAGCGCATGGGCGGCTCATGCGAACTCGATACCAGCGCAAGACTGCTATCTGAACGTGATGAATGGCCCGCCTGACGGGACCGGAAACGTCCTGAATTTTGACGCCAGCCTTTGCTACGCATCGGGCGGGGCGGGCCCTGCCAGCCCGACAGGACTTACGGCGACGGTGCATTGAGGACACGGCTCCGACACCGATCACGAGATGGGCGGGTGAACTTTTTGTCGTGCGACTGCGAGGTGGCCGGCCGCCCGCTTCGTGGGCTTGGGTCGCCAGGTGGCTCATTTATATCCTCCAGCGGGTTCGGCGGTCGGTCCCGAGGCTTCTCGCGTAGGGGTGAGTTCCCGTAGAAGCGTCGCGATCTGGCGCAGCGGCGCCACGCCCCAGTGCAGAAGGATGACCGTGACCACATAAAGCGTGACAAACAGCGATGAGATGATGATGATCGCATCCAGCGCAGCCCCGGCCCCTGCTGGGGAAGCCGAGATTAGCGTGCCTCGGATGATCGCAGCAGTTGCTAAGCCGGCCACCAGCGACGCGGCAGCGAACCTCCAGATAGCGGCAATCAACGCTGAGACACCAAACCCGATTGGTCGCCCGGCATACCAGAAGCCGGGAATCAAGAGGATCCAATAAGAGATGCTCCACGCCGCGGCAATTCCCGCTGGCCCCCAAGGCAGCGCCGCTAGAAACAAGGAGACGGTTAACGCGAGCTCCACCAGACTCCAGCGAAGCAAGCGCCCCGGTTTCCCGATAGAGAGGTGGATCCAGCTAACGATGCCATACAGAAGCATCACTCCGATTCCCGGTCCGAACAGCTCGAAGATTCTGCCGGATTCCGACCATTGTTGTCCGAGCACCAGGCGGACCACGTCCTTGCCGGCCAAGGTAAGATCGGCGCTCGCTGCCATGCCAACGAATGCGATGATCGCAAGCGAATTGGCGAGGTATCGCCTGAACCGAACCGGGTCCTGATTCAGCCGACTCAAGGTTGCCAGGGCGACGTTCTGGAGCGGCGCAGTGAGTTGGCTGGACGAAAGTAGGAATAAGTCATAAGCCTTTTTGTACAATCCAAGGGCCACCGCATTGAAGTGCCAGCCAACCAACAAGTTGTCGACGTTCTGCGTGGAGTAGCGTACGCCAAACTGCCCGTAGACCTTCGCCGCGAATCGGACTATGGCGCCTGTTTTACCCGTCCGCCGCGGCAAACTCGGAACCCATCGGCAAAGCCACCAGGCCCCGACCGTCACGCTAAGCTGTTGCGCAATGATTCCTGCCACCAGGGCCCAATATCCCCAGCCGCTTAAGGCCAGCGGGATCGAAACAGCTGTATTTACCACACGGCCGACGACGTCGTTGGTGCAGGTTGCCGCGAAAAGCACGGCGCGCTTTAGGAGAGCTAAGTGTATGACAGAGGCTGCCGAAATGAAGATCCCCACCGACAGGCCTGTGGCGACATCCGCCACCAGGGGATTTTGGTAGAATCTAGCTAGCAGCGACCCCGCAGCGGCGAACGCGATTGCAAGAACTAGCCCAGCGCCTGAGTTGAGCCAGAACAAATTGCTGGCCGTGTAATGATCGATTACCTCGAACTGGATGACCGCCTCCGTAAACCCGTTGAGGCCAGAGCTGAGAAAAAAGAGACTGAACGTGGTGGCCATGCTCAGGACGCCGAAGTCGGCAGGCACCAACAGCCGTGCCAGGATGACCGTGCTGATCACTTGGACCGCGAGCGCCAGCCCCGAAGCCGATATTGTCGCCGCGCCGCCGCGTACGGCGATGCGTCGTAATTCGTGGCTTTCAGCTCCAGGGCGGAAGGCGCCACTGGCGTCGAATGGTCTCATTGCCTAACCCAGGTCGAGCTATCCACAATAGGGCGTACTCTCTTGGGATGTTTATTCGAGCTACCGAAGACCGCATGCCCAGCGCCCATGCCCACTTCGTTGACAGAGCGTGCCCTGTCGAGCGGGCAACAATTCATCACCTCGCAAGCTCCATGTGCGGCATCTTAGGCGGCAGGAGATCGGGTTTCGGAGCTCGGCCCACAGCCCAATTCAGGACTCGAGTAGTGCTCAGTGCCTTCGCGTCCCAAGTTAGACGTTCCCGTGCGTAGGCCATGCCTTCCTGTCGCAAGCGATTAAGAAGGTCCCGATCGCCCGCGAGATTCGTCAAGATCTTCTCTATCTGCGACACCATATCGCTTTCATTGGTAAGAGGCACCTTGTACCCTACCTCTGGATGGACGATATCACCGGGCCCGCCGAAGTCCACGACCACAGGTACGGCGCCGGTCGCGAGAGCTTCGAACACTACGCCAGCACCGTTGTCGCGAAGGGTTGGAAATACGAACACATCGGCAGATCGCATGCGGCTGAGGACTTCCGCATGGCTGAGCCAGCCGCAGAAGGAAACAGCCTTCTCGATTCCAAGTGATCTTGTGAGCTGCTCGAGGTTGTTCCGTTCCGGGCCGTCACCCAGAACGGTAAAGCGGGCCAAATCGTCCCGCAAGAGGGGAGCAGCTCCCCGCAAAGCAAGGTCACAAGCCTTCCGGGGAACTAGGCCACCAACGAAAATCAACTCAAGTTTGGCGCCGAGCTCTGTCCTGCGCGAGTCGTCGGAACAGACGCAGCGACCGATGCCGGGCTCCGGGACAAAAAACAGTTTGTCGCGATATGCAGCGAACTCGGCATACACCTGGGATGAAGCGGCTATGATCGCTGCCGCGCGGCGGTAGGTGGACCGGGCAAAAGGCAGAAACCGGTATAGATTCCTTAAGCCAGCGATCCATTCCCTTTGGTTATCGAGCTGGCGAAAACCCGGAGGCCATGGTAAACCGCCGTTAAGCGGCCCGAGCACGAAGGGTATAGGTCCCTTACGCAGGAAGAAAGCGAAAGGGCTCGGAAGGACCGGTGACATCGGTACGAGGCGCAGCACGACATCGAACTCGCCCGCAAAAATGCGGCGCCGCAACTGTCGCCAGGCGCGCCATTCAAATCCAATAGAAAACGGATACCTGAAGGCGGTTACCGCCTGACTGTCATAATTGGATTTGAAGATCCTGCGAAAACCCCAGTCAAAAATGCGATCGAGTACTGGAGTCCGGACCACCTCGATGGCGCGGAACCGCGCCTTCGCGCGGCGCAGAGCGTCCTCAACGGCCAATCGGGCGACCAAGGTGACATCGTGGAGTTGGGCGAGCGCTGCCGCGTGAGAATAGGTAACAAAAGGAATGCTGACCGTCTCCGGATTACAGTCCGGCCCTAACAGCAAAACACGTAACCGACTCACACATCCTCCGATATCTTTCGCGACTGTCTCTTGCCGCCCGGGAAAATCGCCACGCCGAAGTGATCCCGTGCAATCCACTTCACCTTATGTATCCGCGATTTCCATCTGGGGCTTCCCAGGACGGTCCAGTGTATATTCATTCGCTGCCTTTTGATCCCGCAGGGCGTCCATAGCCCACAGGCGCCCGCTCGCGGACGGCATCAGGCTCCTGACCAGACTCTAGTAGATGCCGGGTAGCGGTGACGACTGCTGACACCCTCCGCTGCGGCGTCCACTGGGCGGCGGCGATCGCCAGCAGGAAGACGATCATTGTGGGGGACATCATCCTGAACGCCGCTTCCGTGAAGCCGGTGATAATGGTCGCGAGGAAAAAGGCTATCCTGAGACTGCCGATCTCAGGGGAGCGGCGGTAGGCGCGGATCACGTTTCGGTAACCCGTCGCGATCAGGACCCCCAACAAGGCCACCCCAATCCACCCCAGAATCAGAAGCATCTCGATATAACCGTTGTGAGCCTCACTAACTCTATATCCGCCAAATGCCTCCCACAGCTTCTCGAGCCGGGGACCCAGCCAGAAACTCTCATAGCCCGCGCCGACCAGGCGATTGTTGGGAATGCTGAGCATTATGGGCCAGGCCTCAGTCCGGCCGCTCATCGTGGCATCTCTTCCCAAAGTCTGTTTTAGCGCGCCGGAAGACTGATAAAAGAGCGCATAAAGCGAAAAGCCAAGAATCGCTGAAATCAGAAGGTGCACGAGTGCGGGTTTGCGGCGGAAGGCGGGCCGCGTGGAAAGCAACATAACGGCGCTTGCCATAGTGAGCGCACAAATGGAAGTCAATGAATTGCACATCCAAAGCAACCATACGGTCAGCGCAAGGGCCGCGCCAAGCGCCAGTAGACGCCGACCCCGCTTGGGGTCTTCCCGGTCGTTATAGGCGTTGCGAAAACACCAGAGAAGCCCTAGGCCCAATGTGTCGCATAACATACCCAGGGTGTTCTTCGTCTCGCTGACGCCGATCGTCTCAAATGACACCTTTGAGTGTCCCAGCAGCGGATAGTACCTGCTGAGGAGCACTGACCACGGCAGGAGCACGAAGCCAAGGCGCGTGAACAGGCGTCTGATGGCACCGGCCACGCTCGGCTCGGTGAGCACGATGAGGACCATTATCAAGTCGCCAACCCCCTTGATCCAGTGTTTGAGCGTGACAAAAGGATAATCAGACCAAGAAATGCTGAGCGCCGCGTAAAAGAAGAACAGCCCGATCTGCCAATTCCTGCGGAGTATGGGGCCCACCCGCCCCCACCTGCTGATGACCACGACCAGCGCGCCGGCCTCGAGAACCGTGAGAAGGTCCCGGTCAAGAGGGCTACCCTCAAAATAGACACCGGCGTCATCTGCTGCCGGCGGACTCATTCCCAGCCACCAGGTAACTGACCGCGAAAGGCAGAAGAACAGCCATGCTGTCGGAATCCAAAGGGCTTTGGACACCCGGCTCTTTTCACCCCGATCGAGAAAGAAAAGACCCGCGATGCCGATGCCGAAAATGATGGATGCTACGGCAGGAGGCATTCAATGAATCTTGCTAAGAACACGCGGAGGCAGTCGCGTTGGCGCAGAAATCGCAAGTCAGTTGGCTTGGTGTCTGATTCCGCCCATGCTACGGTAGCGCCGCTCCAGGCTCTGGAAGCGCCGCTGGCGAACGATGCCGTTCCGGTGCAGAAGGTATCGCGCGATCAGCCACAGAATCGAGATGCCATAGATGGAGCTCTGGAGGAAAGAAGCCGAAGATGCTTGTTTGAAGTACCTGGTGGGCACCGGCACTTCGGTAATCCGCATCTTGGTATCGACCAACTGCGCCAGGATCTCCTGATCGAAAATAAAGTTGTCGGAGTTCATTGACAGATTCACGGATTCCAGCGCCTCGCGGCGGAAGGCTCGATAGCCTGTGTGATACTCGGAAAGCTTTAATTCGAAGACCAGGTTTTCCGCTGCGGTCAGCGCCCGGTTGGAGATGTACTTCCACCAGGGCATGCCTTGCTTCATCGGGTTCACGCCCATAAGGCGCGAGCCAAGCACGACATCCGCGACGCCATCCTGGATCGGTTTGATGATCTCCGGCAACAGTGTCGGATCGTACTGGTAATCCGGGTGCACCATCACAACAATGTCCGCGCCCGCCCGTAGCGCTTCGCGGTAGCAGGTCTTCTGGTTGGCGCCGTACCCGTAGTTGCGGTCGTGAATGAACAACTCGAGGCCCAATTCGCGGGCGATCTTTGCTGTTTCGTCGGAGCTGCCGTCATCCACCAGAATGATCAGATCCACCACGTCGCGCGGCAGGGCGGCATATGTCATGTGCAGAGTTTTGGCAGCATTATACGCCGGCATTACGACAACAACCTTAGAACGTTTTTGGTTCACACTCAAACCTCCTCTCGGGCGCGGACAATGAACTGGTAGGCGAACATCTTCTTCCAGAGCCGGGCCGACTCGAAAGATATCCGCTCTATCACCCGGACGGCCGCCGAGCCGCGCCAACGCGGCAGCGCCAGATCGATCGGCACAGCCGACGGTCGGACCTTCTCAATTCTCAGACCGGCGCGGCGGAACAGGTCCACCCAGCCGTCCCAAGTGTAGAAATGCAGATGGGTGCTGTCGAAGAGGCCACGCTCCTCCTGAGGGAAACGGCCCCTCAGCACATTCCACCGGAACCATGCATGACCGCTGTTCGGCAGAGATCCGACGAGGGTAGCTCCCGCCGCCATGAGAGCCCGACATTCCTTGAGCAGTTCCAGCGGCGCCCGCAAATGTTCCAACACGTCGGCGCAAATGACGTAGTCGAATTGGCCGCTCAAAGGCGGGAGCCCCTGGTCCAAGTCCGCCCCAGCGAACTCGACGGTGGCTGGGTGTGGCGTGCCGGGCCAATCGATGCTGACTACCTTGAAGCCGCGCCTGGCCAAGATCTCAGAAAGGTAGCCTACGGCACATCCGACATCGAGAACCCGGCGGCCTTCCCCGCGGGCCGGAAATTCAGCGAGGAGCAGCGAGTGGCTTGAATAAGGACCCGGCTTCAAACAGTACGGAGAACGCGCCAAGACAGCGGATTGCGTCGTCATACTAGCCTCGTGTGTGTCCGAACCTTGTCCCAGATAGATGTAACCGCAACGCCCGCCGGAATCACCAAAAAGGCAAGCAGCGGGATGCTGTACCGGGCCTCCGCCACAACCAGTAGATGGGGTATTGCGATGGAACCGACATATGTGAGCAGAATTCCCATTTTGCGGAGGTCGCCCCGCCGCCAGACAATTCTTAGCCCGCAGAACACAAGCGCGAGCAGAGGAACTTGCACAAGCATGTTTAGCTTTGTGATATCCCAGGTCTTACCGAGGAACCACAAATTGAAGAGATTCTTTCCAACACACCCAAACAATAGGCCCGGATTCCTGGCGTATTCTTTTCTGGCTGTCTCATCAAGAATCCTGTTGAAAGCGGTTTCATCGTGGGCATCGTAGAACATTTGAAAATACTCAGCGCCTTCAAATCGCATGCCAAGCTCACGGGCGAGTTCGCCCCGTTTCCGCCCCGCCGCCTGCCCCACCGGATAGAGATCGTCGCCAAACGAGACGTTCCGACACATGCAAAGTCCTTCCTGCAACGCGACTCCCCTGAGCGTCGCGACGGGCACAAACTCATGCACCAACCTATAGTTGCGCACCACCCAAGGGACCATGACCAGGCCCATACCCACTACCAGAATCGCTACTCTAAATGCCGCCGTGAGGCGCTCACGCGCCCCTGTAGCCGTAAACAGCGCGTACAGCAGCAGCAAAACCGGAAACGCTATCGGGGTGCTGCGAACCTGAACAACCACGCCGAACGCGAGACCGGCAAAAAGGTACCGCCAGAGGCCGCCTTTCTCTACCGCCCTATGTAGCGCGAGCATAAAGCCGAACCCAACAAAAATAAAAAGGATCTCTACACCGCCCCGCGCCTCCGCGATCAACGTCCCAGGGTGGACAAGAAACAGCAGAGCTGCAATGATTGGCGCCCTCGGGTCACCCGTCATTCTTCCCGCCAGCGCCATCAGCATAACTGCGATCCCCACTGTCAGCAGGAGATTCAGCAAACGCGCGGTTTCAATGCGGCAGCCGGCACTCTTGAAAGCTGCAGCAAGAAGAAGCGGATAACCGGGCTCGCGAATCATGGTTTCTGCCAAGTCTGCGCGCCACCGATACCCGTTGCCGTTCGCCAGATTCGTCGCGAGGAGGTCGTACCCATCAGCAAAACCAAGGCTGTAGCGGTACGCAGCATGACGCTGCAGTATAGGCATGCCTATAAACAGCATCGCAGCCGTCGCAAAAAACACCGGCAGAAGCACAAGAATCGCTAATTTGTTCCTGCGGCAAAAATCGCAGAATAGACTTGACAAAGCCATATTTGAGTTCAGCGGAGCCCGTGAGCCGGTTTGGAGTCGACGAACAGCCGCTGGAAAAGCGCTAGCAAAAGCAGCTTCTGCATTTCAGTGGTGTAGCTGCGTTCTCATCAAGACTACAGACAGAATGGCCTCGACACCTTCACGTCCGCAATAGGTGCTTTAGCCCTCCTGGCAGTTTCTGCGCCGAGAAGCACAGCCTTGAGGCTGAACTGTCGCTTCAGGATCCTGGTTTTGAGCGAGATCGATCAAGATCTCATCCATAATTCAGGCGGTCAGCAGGCAGAACCGGGTTTGGTGGTCATGAAGCATACCCTTGGTTGGATGGCCGGAATACGAGCATGAGAGACGGTGGTTCTTGAGTACGTTGGCATTCAATCACCTCGAAATTCTGACGGACCACGGTCTCAACCTGCGCCGCATTGTACTCTTCGCCCGGTGTGCTGGTGCCGAGACGGCAGATCATTATGCCACCTGGCGCCAGCATTGCGGCATATCGTCGCAGAAAACGAGCCATGTTACCTGCCATGTGCCTTCGGCGTCGGGAAACGTACTGCAGCGATTCACGGAACAAAAACACGTCTGGTTTTTTGTCAGGCGTGAAGCTATGCATGAACCCTTGGACAAAGGCAACCCGTTCGCGTCCTGCTTCAGAAGCTCGTTTTGCAGCGATGCTAAGAGCGACATCCGAAAGATCCACTCCGGTGTAAGTTCTATAAACGGGCGGCATCTCAGTGATCGTGTTGCCATGCCCCGACCCAATATCACAGATATCCCGGTCCGCGCAGTACTTAGCGAGAAGCTCGTAAATAGGATCGTTTGGAGTGTGGAGGATCCTCGAGTCCCACTGTCCCATGGCGTATTCGCGGTTCCAAGTGATTCGCTGCGCCCATTTAGGCAAAAGACGGCGCTGAACGAGCCCATGGAATTTCCGTTCAATAGTGTTCAATTCCCTGTCCTCCATGTGTTCTATTCGTTCCTATAAGACTGCGCACCGTTACGGGTCCTTTGATCGGAATATATCATGTCTGCAGTCGCCGTGATAGCCGAGGTACTCTAATCGCACCATTTAGCTGCGCTTGGCAGCGCAAACCTGAAGCCTCACCTGTTTATGAAACGCGCTCGAGCAATTTCAAATAAACATCTCTTGTTAGATCAGCCACTATACGCCACGAGTGTCTGGATAGAGCGTAGTCTCGGATGTCCTGACGCCGATGCTCCAACTGTTTATACAAATCAGTCTCAAAGTACCGCTGGATCGTGGTGGCCAAATCTTCAGGATTTCGTGGTTTACAAATAAAGCCTGTTCTGCCCTCGACGATATCCTCCGAAAAGGAACCTACACCAGCCGCAATTACTGGCAGGCCATAGGCGTAGGCCAAGAAAAGAATCCCGCTCTGGAAGATCTCGGTGTAGGGCAAAACAGCAACATCGGCTGCCTTGAAGTAGATCTCGGTCTCGGGATCTGGAATGAACTCGATCTTCTGGAAGACCTTCTCCCGGTTGGGATCGCGCTCAATCGTCTGCTGGATCGATCGCCAGTACTCTTCGTACCCCTTCTTGCGCTCGCCCGCGATGATCAGCCGGTAATCTCCCCGCGCGGCAATCTGCTGAAACGCGGCCACCAACTGTTCAAGTCCCTTGTACTGCTTGATTGCGCCGAAGTACAGGATGGCTTTCTCGTCATTTCGCAGCCCGAGCTTTCGCCGCGCTTCTTCCTTCGTAAGTTCGGAAAAAGGCACCGCATTATTGATGCCGTAAGGAATGACGGTAACCTTGTTTGCCCCCACGTCGAACTCACCGACGAGTTCATCCTTCATCTTCTTTGTGTGGACGAAGATATGATCAGCAAGCTTGTACTGGCACCTCAATGTAATTCGGTTCAGCCAGGAGTCTTTTCCATCGCGCCTACCGGCATTAACGTTATGAGCCGTAAAGACGACTTTCTTTCCTGCCAGCTTATAAAACAACATAAGTAGCGTTCTGTCAAAGAGCGGGAGTTTGTTATTCCAAAGGATATGAAATATCCTCGGCTTGGCAGTCAAGGCATATCGAAAGAGTCGCGCGTAGAAGACGAGGAGTCTGCTAATTCTTCGCGCCAGACTCCCGCTCTGCTGGGTGCCGTGCAGATTGCGAAACAGCGCACGCGGATTCCCTTGGAACTCGGGGCCGTCGATTTCGTCGCCCCCGATGACATCCAGAGCCAAATCCTGCTCCATCAACGCCATTCCAAGGCCGACAGCGTAATGCCGATCCTGGCCGCCGGTCAGTAATCCAATGTCCGGAGAGGCTTTGCGTGTCGCAGCATCCACCTGAAGTTGCGGCCGGACTGGAGGGAAAGGCTCACGCGCGGCGGCTTCTCCGATCCCTCTTCTGTCATGTCCAGTCTGCATCAAACAACCTGCGCGGTGGCGTTGAGCACTGGCTCGGAGGTGTCCCTCGATTGCGCGTCGAAGAACTGCCGGAACAGCAGCTCCATCGTCAGCAGCTTGTGGATCGCGGTCGTCGAGTTGCGATTTCCTTGCACATGCCCCTTTACCATCGCTTCAAGATTCCTGCGCTCCAAAAACGGCCGCGACAGAGTGCGCGGATCGAGCAGAATCTCCTGCACGTAGCTGGCCAGCGCGTCGCGGTACCATACCCGGTAATGCAGAAACTTATGGCGACCCAAAAAGATCCGCTCCAGGTGCAGCGGAGAAATCCAGGAGTTCATTCGCGCCGCCCACTGCGGCATTCCGTAGTCGCAGGCGTACTCGGCCTTGAACGTAAACTGGAAGTAGGCCCTCGCCAGAGCGGATGTCAGCGGGCCAAGTGTGCCGCCCACCCCACGATCCGATGGAATCCGCCGTAACGCAGGACTTCCGTCGCCGATCAACCGCAGCCGTACGTCCTCGCTGGCTGAGAGAGTCGCAGGTGCGCGGTAGACCGTGGCGACAAAGTCATTTGCCAAAAACGGTGAGCGTACCGTCAACTGCGTTTGCTCGAGCGCCAGCACCCCGTGGTGATACCACGGGGACTGCCGGAATGCGGCGAATGTTACCGGGTGTACGCGTCGAATCGCTGCATAGGTATCGTGTGCCCGACGAACGCTAGAAACCATCTCGCCGTGAAAGAGTCCGTCGGCCAGCAGCATTGGCTTGAACATCACCGCGTGGCGGACAATCTCGCTGCCATAGGTGCCCACCACCTTGGCTGGCGCAATCTGACGAGCCTTTTCGCTCACGTAAAGATCGGAGGCACGGTACACATCCACGCCCCCTTCGGTCAGGTAAACCGTCCGCTCAGCGTAATGCGGAAAGCTGCTGAGGAACTCGTCCCCGACCGTGATCACCTGATGTGTCTGACGGCAGACATCGGCCACTTTTCGCGCAATCTGTACATCGCGGCAGCCCCGGAACATGCTCCCGAAGGTGTACGTCGGTAGTGATCCGGCAGTTGGCCCGTATTGCGCCAGAATCACCCGCGTATCCATTCCTCCTGTCAGCGCGACTGCGGTGCGCTGTGGTCCTTCAAAGTAGCTCGGGAGCCTCTTCACAAGCGATTCGCGCAATCCTTGGTAGTAGGATTCGGCATCCAGTGGTGCCTGTTCCTCCCACTCCTTTGGGTCGAAGTAGGTTTCCTTTTGCTTCAACGCTCCATTGCGGAAAATCCAGCGCGAAGCTGCAGGCATCACGGTAATATCCTTGAAGATGGTGCGATTCTCAAGCACACAGCTGCAGGCCAGAAACTCTCCGAGACCCTGCGGAGACGGCACGCGCAGATCGGGACGCGCCGCCAGGATCGCTTTGGCTTCGGCTGCAAAATAAAAGGCACCATCCGATTCGTGGTAGCACAGCCGATGCATCCCATAGCGGTCAGTGAAGAGCGTGACAGATCCGGTGATAGATTCCGCCAGCACACCGTGAAAGATCCCGTCCAGGCGCGATGCAAAATGAGGATCATTCGTGGCAAGACGCAACAGAAAAGCCGCCTGGCTCTCATCGTTTTCCGCTGTCAAGTTCCGGTGCCCGTACTCCTCTCCGGAAAAGATCAACGTCAGATCCCGTTTTCGGTCACGCAACGGCATGCCGTCGGCAAAGGAGTCTTCGATTACCGTCCAGCCTGCGTACACGCCGAGCGATTCGTCGATCCACGTCCCCATCCTGTAAAACGGCTCGTGCCGCATCGCCGCGACCATCCGCAAAAGCTGCGGCTCGGCCCATAGCCGCGGCCTCTTCGTAATCAGTCCCACAATCCCCGGCACGGCTTCTCCTAAAGCTCCATTTGATAAAAGTACTTCGGCTGCGTCTGCTGCAGCCGCCGCACGACGGTAGACAGATTCACTCGCTTCCTGCCCGCAGTCCTTCTACGATTGGCGCCGGATCGTCCAAAAACCGTTACTACTCCCCATCCAGGCAGACGATGTGAATCAGTTGTCCCACGACACGGATATCTCGGTCGCCGACTCTGACAAACTCATCCATTCCCATTTCCTCGGCCATCTTTTGCAGAAATGGTTGCTCTGACCTGCGCCGGATTGGTGAAACCACGAGCAATCTGAAGATCGCGTGTTCTGCGCAGAATCTCGCCGCTGGTCAGAAACCTGTATTCCTCGGGGTTCACTGGATGTGTTTCAACTTCCACGATCGATCGCCTAGCAATCGAAAAAATCTCATCAATGCGGTTCTGCGGTTCAAGAGGCGGGAGCGAGAAGAAGTAATCGGTAAGCTGGTGCCGCTTTGCCAGCGCGCGATCGATAGCTCCCCGATACAGCCGGTTCATCCTGCTTTTTTCACGCGGCCGGAAGGAAAAGTTCCTTCGCACTATCGTGGCGGCAGGTAGCAGTCTGCCAAACAGCACATTGGCGCAGAGGTGCATGTGGTGATGGCCGTCGAGGCGCCGTGGCTTACTGCCGAATATCCTTTCAAACTCCTCCATCTGCGCCGCTGCTACGTACTTGAACGACGAAGCCAGTCCCGGATGATACACCGTCGGTGCCAGCCGGTTTCGGCGCAGATAGTGGATAACCCGTCCCTGATGCTCCCTCAGGCGCGAAGAGCAATCCGGCGCCGAAAATGGCATCGTGAAGTTCAGATGCAGGCCGCAGTCGACCCCCCGTTCCCCCGCCAGGTCCGCCGCTCGCTCTGAATCCTTCATGAACACCATGGCACTGGTCGATGACACCGTACCAATGGTTATACACTCGAGAATTCGATCGGTAGTCTCGATGTCCCGCCCCCAATCGTCAGCATTCACGATCAGCGAGCCGGCAGAACAGCTGTCCAAATTCGTCGCCCCGATCTCTGCATGAACGGGGCGTGAAGTAAGAATTTGGATCGGAGTTGGTTTTGAGGTTGCCACGAAAACTCTATTCGGTCGCCCGTGGACCCAAACAGGAGTCTGAAGGCAGGGGCATGGTTGGTTTAGCGCTCGCGCCGCCCAGCCGAAAGAATTCCTTCAACCGTCGCATCTGTTCCTGCCTGTGGAAGGCGGTCAGCTCCCGCGGAACTGGACGATCGACGCGGCGCAGCATCGCCCACATATATCCGGCGCCTAGCGCTAATCCGCCCACGCAGAACGGTGGCAACGCCATCTGATACCCGGCGCGGAACAGCTCCCACACGGGATGATTGCCGATAACATAGTCCTTGATCCCATACTTGAACTTCGAGCTAAGCGCTATCCGCTGCGCAGTCCCTATCTCCCGATGATGAATACATACTTTCTCGGTCCACGTGCGCGTCCTCCATCCCTTCATGCGCGAACTGATTACCGCGATGTGATCAATCGAACCGCCCTTTACCGGCACGTATCCGCCGATCGCTTCGAAGCATTCACGGCGAAACACCTGGCAAGCCCCCGAAACATGTTCAATGCTTACGAATCGGTAGTCGTACATGCGGCCCGAAAGCTCCTGAAATGGCGTTCCCGTCAAGCCAAGCAGAGGGTCATTCGCCAATTTCGTCAGCAGGAACTGGAAGTAATCCGGATCGAACGAAATGTCGGCGTCCAAACTCGCAATCACCTGGTAGTCGAGATCCTTAACCCTAGCGTATCCAGCATTATACGCGAGCACCTTGCCTGCAAAGTTCCGCTCCGCCCGCTCCGGCATGCGCACCAACTCGATCCACGGATATTCCGCGACGTATCGCGTGACTATTCCATCTGTTCCGTCGGTGGAGCCATCGCTTACGATCACCCACCTCAGCGGGCGAACGGTCTGTGTTATGACAGACTGCAGAGTGAACTCGATAAATTGAGCCTCGTTCCGCGCCGGCGTGACAATAACATAGCCAGGAAGTGTTGGTGTTGTCGGATGCATAGGCGGGAAATACTGAAGTTTCACAGTCCCCTTGCGGAAAGCGAATGTTCCCGGCAAGGGATCAAGACTGAAATGGCGAGCGCTGCTTCAGCAGGCGGAACCTGCGTTTTCGATGAGAGCCTAACGATCCATCGGGAGTGCATGGCTCATTCCTTATTGGAAGTGGAGCCGGCGGGAGGATTTCAACGCTCCATCTGCCGATTACAATTCGGCCGCTCTGGTATTGAGCTACACCGGCTTATGAAACTTCCTAAACCACAACGCCCTCGCTCGCACTCCGGCCGAAATGACCGAATGAGGCAGAATACCGATAAGGCCCCGATGAAGATTTGCCTTCATGCAAACCCTTCCCCAAGGTGTTATGGGCACAAAATACCTGGGAATCAGAATCTCCCTGAACCCATTGCGAATCTTAAACTCCCGCAATGAGCTGTCACGTTTGTTTCCGTAATTATAGAGTCCATAACTGATATGTGAAATACCCCGCCCGTCGCAGATTTCTACCGCCTTGGCCACCAAGGCATTCGCCGGCCTCTTATCAAATTGACTCGACTTCACGGTCAAATTCAAGATCGCTGCCACGTCTTCTCGATACACAAGATGCAGGAAACCGATCATTTCTTCGCCAGAATACGCACAGATAAAATCGCATCTGCCGTTGAATTCGCCGTAACGCTTCCAGGTATCCTCAGAAGTTAGTCCATAATAGGCGTTCTTCACGCCTTGGCGCAGGGGAGAATCGTCGTTTACTGCCCGAATCCCTTCAACGACATTCCCATCTAAGTCTCTGACCGTAATTACGACGCCGCGCTTCTGGGAGCGCCTTACGTTCTTCCGAGTGTCCTGCGGTAGACCCTCCCACCATTCTTTGAAGCTTACAAGCGGTATGGCCGCTACACTCTCCCATTCCATCGGGTATGAATATCGCGGCTGGGTCGCAGGGAGTTTTTGGGTAAAAGTAAAAATATCAGCCTTTAGTAACCGGTCCTTGTCATTCGTCAGGGCTGCAATATATAGTTCAGGATCTTCGATTTCGCTCTCCCTCATTTCTTCACCGCGAATCTTCGCGATCTTCAGCCGCTGGCCCGTGGCGACAAGTATGTCGCCATTGACTTCGATCCCGGGAATTGTAACCCATCGTCCTTTGGTCCTGACTTCAACCGAATGACTAGCGCGGATCATACCTGGGTATGGGACCTCTGAACCCATGTGACCTTCCTTTCGAAGGAACCCTTCACGCTTGCCGAAAAGCTGAGGATGGTTGAGGCAGGAGAAATTCCTCATCTCTCGCTGCGGCAATCACGCGATCGGTTCGACAGGTATCAGTGTGCCCAGTTCCACTTCTGCCGACTTCTGCTGCAGCTTCGTGCTAAAAGATGTGACCTGCGCGGCCACTTTCTCCTGCTGCGCCGAAGTCAGTTGGGGAAACATGGGAAGAGAAAGGATCTCTGCTGCTGCACTCTCCGTCACCGGGAAATCATCCGCACTGTAGTTAAGGGATACGTACGCGCTCTGCAGGTGAAGAGGCACAGGATGGTGGATAGCCGAGTCGATTGCAGCTTCTTTCAGATGCTTCATTAGCCCCTCGCGATCACTGGTCCGAATCCCGTAAAGGTGAGAAACGCCGCGCGACCACGACGGTTCATAAGGCAAGCCAATGGCATCGCAGTCCGAAAGCAGCCGGTTGTATTCGGCGGCCTTCAATCGGCGTTGCTGATTCCACGATTTGAAGTGACCTAGCTTGGTGTGCAGAATTCCCGGCTGAATCGCGTCCAATCTCCCGTTATATCCTTCGACATCATGGAAGTACTTCCGGCTCTGCCCGTGGTCGCGAATCATGCGGATTTTACACACGACTTCTGCAGCGTTGGTAGTCACCGCACCGGCTTCGCCGCAAGCACCCAAGTTCTTGCCAGTAGCCCGCCTTCCGGCAGGGCTGGTCGCGACCCGAGAAATACTCCGCTCAATGCGCCTGGCAGGCATGTTCGACGACGATAAGGTCGGTTATCGTGCCCGTCCACCTGTACGGCCAGCCCGCGGACATGGACGCAATTCTCGAATTGGCCGAGCACTTCAACGTAACGGGCTTGTCTCGCCTGAAGTCGATCAGCGCGCCGGTTTCGCCATGGACGCAGGAACTGGTTTCGATGTGTTTCTCGAGCTTGGCCGGGTCAAGGTTGTGGGTATGCTCATCGATATCGATGAAGGCGGGCTGGGCTCCGGCCTGCGTGATGGGCTCTGTGGTAGCGATGAACGTATTCGGGACGGTGAGAACGATGGAGTCTTTCTTAACGCCCGCCGCCATCAAAGCGAACCGCAGCGCGTCCGTGCCGCTCCCTACCCCGACGCAATGCTGAGTCGTGCAGTATGCGGCGAAGTCGCGCTCAAACTCCTCGACCATCGGGCCGCCGATGAACCCAGCGGTTTCCAAGGCCCGCCGGAAAGACGCTCGACAGCTCGTCCTTCAGCTCTTCATGGAGGGTAACCAAGTCCAGAAACGGTATCTTGTCATTCGTCAACGGTGTCCTCCTACGGTTAGCACTCTTGCGATGCTTCTCAACACGCGCGTTGGATTTCCGGCAGCGATCGAATTCGCCGAGACGCTTCGTCCTACTGAGATGCTGTGGTGCATCAAGATGGGGATTCCAGCCGATACACGCCGAAGGAGCCGTTGCAGCGGACGGAAGAAGTACAGCGTCGCGAGTCGATCCGGGCAAAGTTGCGGCATCAGTACGAGGCCGCGCCTTGCGCGGCGGCCAGGTCTGGTGTGGACAGGAAGCGCGTCATACGGGTCACGACTCGCTCCTGCTGCTCTGTTGTCAACTGCGGGAACATGGGCAGGGATACGATCTCCCATGCGG
>Ga0326728_10009118_pt1 | contig 24075 bp, 17 predicted proteins | sample MB3enrmetagenome_FD_207602 | JGI IMG/M metagenome (GOLD analysis project Ga0326728, IMG submission 207602) | Lab enriched peat soil microbial communities from McLean, Ithaca, NY, United States - MB31MN | ecosystem: Environmental > Terrestrial > Soil > Wetlands > Peat | place: USA: New York... | reverse complement strand
ATCATGGATCGCGGGAGGATGATTGCGCAGGGCACGCCTCGCGAGCTGATTGCCTCGATCGGCGTGGAGCACCTGGTGGAGTTCTCGGCGGCCCATGGGGCGGTGGTGGATACGCGCCTTCTGGAGAGTCTGGAAGGCGTGCACGCGGTGCGGTCCGAAAATGGCACGGTATGCCTGCAGGTGACCGAACTGCATCGCGCCGTGCCCGCCCTGCTGGATGAACTGGGGCGCCAGGGCGTTCCCCTGACCGAGCTGCGGACGCACTCCCCGACACTGGAAGACGTGTTCGTGGCGCTGACCGGGAGGCGCCTGCGCGATGAGTGAAGCGGGCATGAAGGGCCGGCGCACGCCGGCGGACAACCCGCTGGTGCAGCTTACCCTGGTGCGTTTTCGCGAGTTCGTGCGCGAGCCGGAAGCCCTGTTCTGGGTCTTCGTCTTTCCCATTTTGCTGGCGGCGGGGCTGGGATTGGCGTTCCGCAATCGCCCGGCGGAGGTGCTACCGGTGGGCGCGCTAACCCCTCAACTGGCACATGCGCTGGCGACCGAGAAGGGTCTGAGCGTCGAGCAGCTTTCGGAACCCGCGGCGGAGCAAGCGTTGCGCACCGGCAAGGTGACGCTGGTGGTCGCGCCCAGCCCCGGCGGGACCGTGATCTACCGCTTCGATGACACCAATCCGGAGGGGCGCACCGCGCGGCTGCTGGCGGATGACGCCATCCAGAGGTCCGCGGGGCGAGCCGATCCGGTGGCGTCGCTCGACCGCCTGATGCGCGAGCCGGGATCGCGCTATATCGATTTCCTGATTCCCGGCCTTTTGGGCATGAACCTGATGGGCAGCGCCATGTGGGGCATAGGTTTCGCCATCGTGGACGCCCGGCGCAAGAAGCTCATGAAGCGGCTCGTCGCCACGCCCATGCCGCGCGCGTATTACCTGCTCTCGTTTCTGCTCTCGCGGCTGGTGCTGCTGGTGGTCGAGGTGGCGGCCGTGGCGGGTTTCGGCTATCTGGTATTCGGCGTGCCGCTGCGAGGGTCGCTCGCCAGCCTGGCGGCGCTGTGCCTGCTGGGTTCGCTGTCGTTCAGCGCGCTAGGGCTGCTGATCGCCTCGCGCGTGCGCACCATCGAAGCCGCCTCAGGCCTGATGAACGTGACCATGATGCCGATGTGGATCGTCTCCGGCGTGTTCTTTTCGTCGCAGCGTTTCCCGGACGCGCTGCAACCGGCGATCCGCGCGCTGCCGTTGACGGCACTGATCGACGCCCTGCGCACCAACATGCTGCAGGGCGGAAGCCTGGTGCGCGTGGCTCCCCAGATGGGCATTCTGGGCGTCTGGCTGGTGGTGTGCTTCGCGCTGGCTTTGAAATTGTTCCGCTGGCGCTAAACGCGCGCTACGCTCCCTCGTTCCGCGGAAGCTCCAACTGCGGCGTCTCCACCAGAAGTTTCTCCAGCCTGGCCAGGCGGGTGCGCATGGGCCGGATGTCCTCTTCGTCCAGCTTCTCGGCGCAACCGTCCACGATCCGTTTCCCCCGTTCATAGAGCATACGCCGGATCTCCTGGTCCGGCGCGGTAATGGCAATGTCGCCGAGGGCCCGCAGCATGCGCAGGCTCACAGCCGTATCCGACTTGGAATAGAGGCGAATTTGATCGAATGCCGAGTGCAGCAACGGCTCAAAGGAGATCCACGGAATACTGACACGCAGCACGCCGGGAGGATCGAACAGCAGACTCGCGGTTGGCTCATGCGCGGCAACGCGGATCAGGACGCGGCTCAACTGGTCCACGCAGCCGACGGCCGTCGTGGGATCGTTCACTGCGGGCGAGATGGCCTTAAGTGCGATATCGACAATCTGCAGGATTCCAAACTCGATGTCCTGCTGCAGGGTGCGGGAGGGTCCCAGATCGAAGGCGCCTCGCAATCCGGCGATCGCTTCCGGGGAGAGCCGGTCTCCCTTGCGCACCATCAGAAGCGGAGTGCCCGCCGGAACGAAGAGGCCCACCCTGCGCACTACATGGATCTTCACGCGATAGGACTTCGCCAGCTCCACCAGGCGGCTGGTGTCGATAAAGCGGATGTAACCGGAGGTCTCGTTCAGCACGGGCGTTTCCCAGGTTTCGGTCTGCGCCATGCCAGGCTCGGCCATGTGCGTATTGCGGTGCGGCCATGGCATCATCTCGTCGACTATGGCCTCCGTTTCCGACGCGATTCTGTCCACAATGTGACCGACGCTGATGGCGTGCGCTATATGGTGGATGAAAAAGAGCAGCCACCCAACACACGCCATGGCCAGCAGCATCGCCCCCATCACCGTAACAACGGGTGCGAAGGGTTGCGGCAGAGAGTGGGCCGCGGGAAGAGCCGCCATGCAATAGGAAAATGTGCCCAGGAAGATGCCCAGCGTCCACTGCGTCACGCGGTCCCTGGCAAAGCTCACGATGATACGCGGCGAGAATTGCATGGAGGCCAGCGTCAGGGTCATCAGCAGGATCGCAAAGACAATGGAAACGACGGTCATGATGGAGGCCGCGATGCCTGCCAGAATGACCTGGGCGACCTGGGGATCGGCGTGCGAGGGGAAGAGCAGCTTCGGCACCCAGTCGCTGAACCCTGGAGTGCTTTCTTCCAGCCACGAGAGGAATGCGCCCGCGAGACCCAGCACCAGCGCAATGCTGAACGGACGCACCAGGAAGCCGCCGCGCAGATTGTAGAGGGCCTGGCGGATGAGCAAGGTTTGGCGGATGGTCACGGTTCTATCTGTTTCAGTGTAACCGCGATGGCGGTAGACTGAAGCGGAATGAGCACCATGGATGCGGTCCCCGCCGCCGCTCCCGAGCCCGACGCCTCGCGCCGCCCCTGGCTTCTGGGAGCCGGCGCGATAGTGGCCGTGCTGGCGCTTGTGAAGCTGGCGCTGCACCTTTATACCGGCCGGCACTACGGCTACTTTATCGACGAGCTTTATTACCTGGCTTGCGCCGAGCACCTGGATTGGGGCTACGTCGATCAGCCGCCCCTGATCGCCCTGATTGCGCGGATCGGCCGCATCCTGCTGGGCGATTCGCTGCCCGCCATCCGCTTTTTCCCCGCCCTGGCGGGCGCCGGAATGGTGCTGTTGACGGGCTTCATCGCGCGCGAATTGGGAGGCCGCCGGTTCGCCCAGGGGTTGGCCGCCCTGTGCGCGCTGCTCGCGCCCGGCTTCTTGAGCCTGGATCATTTTCTTTCCATGAACGCCTTCGAACCGCTGTTCTGGATGGGGTGCGCGGCGATCCTGATCCGCATCGTCAAGACCGGCAACCAGCGGCTCTGGCTTTGGTTTGGGCTGCTGGCGGGGCTAGGGATCGAGAACAAGCACTCCATGCTGATCTTCGGTTTCGGGATCGTGCTCGGCCTCTTGCTGACGCCCCAGCGCCGCCTTTTCCGGAGTCCCTGGCTCTGGGCCGCCGGTGCGCTGGCCTTCCTGATCTTCCTGCCCAATCTGGTGTGGAACGTGCGCCACCATTTCCCGTTCCTGGAATTGCAAGCCAACCTCCGGCAGAGCGGACGGAACGTGAGCCTTTCGCCCGGTGCATTCTGGGGCCAGGAAATCCTCGCCATGCTGCCGCTAGCCGCGCCGGTCTGGCTGGCAGGCCTGTGGTTTTTCTTTTTCCAGCCCGAAGGCCGGCCGTATCGTGCGCTGGGCTGGGCCTGGCTGGCCACGGCGGCGGCGATCCTGGCGCTCAGCCCGCGGATCTACTATCTCTTTCCGGCGTTCCCGATGTTGTTCGCGGCCGGCGCGGTCACCTGGGAGGGCTGGCTGACAGGGCCTCGCACGCGCTGGATCAAGCCGGTTTACGTTGCGCTCATGGTGGTGATGGGGGCGCTGCTCACGCCATTGCTGATCCCCATCCTGCCGCCCGAGACCTTCATCCGCTATTCCAGGGCGATCCACATGCAGCAGCCGCGCATCGAGACCATGCGGTTGGGACCGCTGCCCCAGTTGTTCGCCGATCAGTTCGGCTGGGAGGAGATGGTGGCCGAGGTGGCGCGCGTCTACAACAGCCTGCCGCCGGACGTGCGCGCCCGCACCGCGATTTTCGGGCAGAATTACGGACAGGCCGGCGCGGTGGACCTGTTCGGGGCCCGCTACGGCCTTCCCAAAGCCATCAGCGGCCACCAGAACTACTTCTACTGGGGACCGCGCGGTTACACCGGGGAAAGCGTGATTGTGATGGGCGACCGCCGGGAGAGGCTCGAAGCGCTCTTCGCCGAAGTGCGCAAAGTCGGCCATGTGGAGCACCCCTACTCGATGCCCTACGAGCACTTCGACGTGTTCTACTGCCGCGGGGTGAAGTATCCATTAGCCGAGTACTGGCCCAAATTGAAGAACTGGCGCTGACTTTCTTCCGATGTGCGGGCGCGCGCATCCACCCGCCGGCGGGCGGGCGTAGAATCTGAAGCAGCGGAGGTTCTTATGGCACTTTCGGAGAAACTGCGCGTATTCCTCGAGGAGAACCGCACCGAATACACGCACACCGTTCACCCGCTTGCCTATACCGCCCGTGAAGTGGCTTCGGCCGAACACTTGCCGCCGCGCGAGGTGGCTAAAACCGTGGTGGTCTTCGGCGACGACGGCTTCCACATGCTGGTTTTGCCGGCCAACCGCGTGGTGGATTTCCAGGAGGTCCGCCTGACCCTGGGACTCACCCACGCGCGCATGGCCACCGAGGAGGAGTTGAGCCGCCTGTTCCCGGATTGCGAGCTGGGCGCCATGCCGCCCATGGGCAATCTCTACGGTATGCCCGTCTACCTGGATAGCAGCCTGGCGGGAGAGGAGACCATCGCCTTTAATGGAGGGACGCATCGCGACGAGATCCACATGCGCACCGCGGATTATCGCGAGCTGGTGAACCCAGCCGTGATCACGCTGGCGCGTGAGGCTCTGGCGCGGCACGGATGGTGAAGGCCAAAACCAACGCCGCCCGCCTGCTGGACCAGGCCGGCGTGCGCTACGAATTGCGCGAGTACCCGGTAGATGAGGCAGACCTGAGCGCGCCGCACGTAGCTGCGGCGCTCGGGCTGCCTCCCGAGCAGGTTTTCAAAACGCTGGTGGCGCGCGGCGACCGCGGCGGCGTGCTGCTGGCCGTTATTCCCGCAAACACCGAACTGGATCTGAAGGCGCTGGCCGCCGCGAGCGGCAACAAGAAGGTGGAGTTGGTGCCCGTGAAGGAAGTGCTGGGTCTGACCGGGTATATTCGCGGCGGGGTTTCGCCGGTGGGGACGCGGAAACCTTATCCGGTCTATCTGGACGAGACGGCCGATCTGTGGGACTTCATCTCGGTGAGCGCGGGCTTGCGCGGATGTCAGATGCTGGTAGCGCCGGAGGACCTCGCGCGCGTGGTGGGCGCGCAGCGGTGCGCCATCGCGAAGTAAGTGCGATAATTGCGCTCAGACGAGGTCATTCATGTTCAACCGATTGATCGCATTTGGCGCTGTCCTATTTATGGTGGCTTTTTGCGCCTTTGGGCAGACCACCTCTACGAACACCATAACTTATACAACTACGTCCAACCTGCCGCCGGTAGGTCTGGCGCCCAGCGAGACCGCTCAGGTCATTCTCGTCAACACGGCTAGCGCGCCCGCCACGGCGTCCACCACCGCGACACCTGCGCCCTGCACCGGCTCCGTGGCGTTCTTCAATGCCAGCGGCACCCAGATCGGCACGGGCACTTTCTCGGTCGCAGCCGGGAAGATGTCCTCCGTGTCGCTGGCTGGTTCAAGCCTGGTGCCAGCTTCGCGGGCGATCATACGGGCCGAGATTGTGAACACGGTGACCGTGACGGAAACGATGACGGGCGTTCCGGTCTCGATTCCGTCGGGGACTTCCTCTGGAACTCTGATCCTTGCGGCACCGTCTTGCACGCTCGGTTCCTCGCTGGAAATCTTCGACACAGCCACAGGGGCGATCCACGCGTTCATACCTGGCAACGCAGTCCAGTCGGCCGTTCCGCTCACGGCCAACCCGATCTTCTACCCCGCGGCCGCCAAGTCCAGCGCGGCCGCGGAGAATTAGCGCGCGCTATTTCTGCAGGAAGAAGTGGCCCACGAACATGGCGTCGATGCCCGATGAGTAGAAGCTGCGCACGGCGTCGCGCGGCGTGCAGACCAGCGGCTCGCCGAAGAGGTTGAACGAGGTGTTGTAGAGCACCGGCAGGCCGGTGGCTTTGCCGGCGGCGTTGAGCAGCTTCCAGTAGAGCGGGTTCTCGTCGCGATCCACGGTATGCACGCGCACCAGGTCTCCGGCCAGGATGGCGGCGGCAAACTGGTCGCGCCAGGCAGGCTTCACGCGGCCCACCGTAGAAAGATATCGCGCGTTGGAGCCTACTTCGAAATACTCGGCGCACAACTCGGCGGGCACCGAGGCGGCGAATTTGCGGAACGGCTCGCGATGCTTGATGAAAGCGTTGAGATTTTCCGTGGAATAGGGGTCGAGCGGCGAGGCCAGGATGCTGCGGTTTCCCAACGCGCGCGCGCCGAATTCCATGCGGCCGTGCATCCAGGCAACGATGCGGTTTTCGGAGAGCTGCTCAACGGCGGCGGCGATCACTTCGTCGTCCGTCAGCATGTAATGGAAGCGCAGTTTGCAATTCTCAAGGACCCGCTTGATATCGCCGGCGGCGAAGGCCGGGCCGAGACAGACCGTATCGAGGGCCACGCGCCGGGTTTGGCGGAAGGCGCCGTGCCAGGCATCCAGCACCGCGCCCATGGCGGTGCCGGCGTTGCCGGCCGCCGGTTGAACGAAGACGTTGCACGGGCCGAAGTGGTTTTCGAGCGCGGATACCAGCAGGGCGTTGAGGCCCAAACCGCCGGCCAGGCACAGGTTGCGGGCGGGGCCGGCCACGCGGATGGCGGCCGTCTCTATGGCCTTCTGGATGCCTGCCGCCACGTGCGCGCGCTCGGGTTCAGGGATGGGCGCACCATCCGGGAGCCCCAGGCGTTTGTAAAAGCGCGGACCAAAACCGCCATGGGTGAGCCGTTCGGTGCCGAAAAAGCTCCGGTCGATGCGCGGGCCTGCCTCGCACATACCCAGGATTTCGAGAAACAGGTCGCGATGGCGCTCGTCGCCGGCCACCGAGAGCCACTGCACCTTGTGCTCATCCACCTGGGATTCGAAGCCCAATAGCTCGGCGACACGGCCGTAAAGATCCCCCAGAGAATCCGGCACGTAATGTTCGGCATCGAGCGCCAGCTCCGCGCCGCTGGCTTGCCAGCGCGAGCCGCAGCGGAAATCGCCGCCGCGATCGAGCGTGAGCACGGTGGCTTCCTCGAAGGGCGACGGATAGTAAGCCGAGGCCGCGTGGGCGCGGTGGTGCTCGATCACCAGGATGCGGGCGGCCGGAAAGCGCGCGCGGATCTTCAGATGAAAATCGGTTTCGGGGATGGGCCGCGCCAGGGCCACGGCATCCACTTGGGCCGGCGTGACGCCGGCCAGCTCGAGGCAGGCAGCGATGGAGTGCTCGGGCATCTGCCCCTGCCCGCCCCACTGGATGCGGCGGCGGATGAGCTTGGATTCTTCGACGGCGGCCACCAGCTCGCCGTCCTTAAGGATGGCGGTGGCGGCATCGCCAAGGATGCCGCCGATTCCGAGAACGATCATTTGGCGGCCCGCTTCTCGATTTTGGCCCAGGTGTCGCGCAGAGTGGCAGTGCGGTTGAACACCGGGCGATCGGGAGCGCTGTCCGGGTCCACGCAAAAATAGCCCAGGCGCTCGAACTGGTAGCCGCTTCCCACGGGCGCGCCGCCGAGGGAAGGCTCCAGCTTGGCGCCGGTTACGACTTCAAGCGATTTGGGATTCAGGTTGGCGGTGAAATCCTTGCCGTCCGGGACCTCGTTGGGATTCTCGACCGTGAACAGGGAATCGTAGAGCCGCACCTCGGCATCGATGGCGTGGGCGGCCGAAACCCAGTGGATCGTGCCCTTCACACGGCGTCCATCGGGCGTGTTGCCGCCGCGCGTGGCCGGGTCGTAGGTGCAGTGCACCTCCACCACTTCGCCTTGCTCGTTCTTCACCACGCCGGTACAGGTGACCAGATAGCCGTAGCGCAGGCGGACTTCGCGGCCGGGCGAGAGGCGGTAATACTGCTTGGGCGGATCTTCGCGGAAATCGTCCTGCTCGATATAGAGCACCTTCGAAAACGGCACCTGGCGCGTGCCGGCGGAGGCGTCTTCGGGATTGTTCACGGCCTCCATCTCTTCGACCTGACCTTCGGGGTAATTATCGATCACGAGGCGGAGGGGCCGCAGCACGCCCATCACGCGCGGCGCGCGCTTGTTCAGGTCTTCGCGCACGTGGTGTTCGATCAATCCGAATTCGATAATGCCGTTGGTCTTCGAAACGCCGATGGAGCGGCAGAAGTTGCGGATGGCTTCCGGCGTGTAGCCGCGGCGGCGTATGCCCGAGAGAGTCGGCATGCGCGGATCGTCCCAGCCACGCACGTGGCCCTCCTGCACCAAAGTGAGTAACTTGCGCTTACTCAACAGAGTGTAAGTGAGGTTCAGGCGGTCGAACTCGATCTGCTGCGGATGGTAAATGCCCAGCGCCTCGACAAACCAATCGTAGAGCGGCCGGTGATCCTCGAACTCCAGCGTGCAGATCGAGTGGGTGATGCGCTCGATGGAATCGCACTGGCCGTGGGCGTAGTCGTACATGGGGTAGATGCACCACTGGTCGCCGGTGCGATGATGCTCGGCGTGCAGGATTCTGTACATCACCGGGTCGCGCATATTGAGGTTCGCCGAAGCCATGTCGATTTTGGCGCGCAAGGTGCGGAATCCATCCGGGAATTCCCCGGCGCGCATACGCGCGAACAAATCCAGGTTCTCCTCGACGGAGCGGTTGCGGTAGGGGCTCTCCCTGCCCGGCTCGGTCAGGCTGCCGCGGTACTGGCGCACTTCCTCTGCCGTGAGATCGCAAACGTAGGCCTTGCCGGCTTTGATAAGCTGGACCGCCCAATCGTGCAATTGGCCAAAGTAGTCCGAGGCGTAGAAAAGACGGTCTTCCCAATCGAAGCCCAGCCAGCGGACGTTCTCCATGATGGAATCGACGTACTCGGTTTCCTCTTTTTCGGGATTGGTGTCGTCGAACCGCAGATTGGTTTGGCCGCCGAATTCGGCCGCCAGTCCGAAATTGAGGCAGATGGACTTGGCGTGCCCAATGTGCAGGTAGCCGTTGGGCTCGGGCGGGAAGCGCGTGTGCACGCGGCCGTCGTACTTGTTGGTTTTCAGATCGTCGACGATGATGTCGCGAATAAAATTGGAGGGGGCACCAGCGTTGTCGGCCGGCCCAAGAGGGTTGGGAGGGTTCATATCTCTTTCAGTTTCCGCACCGCCTGGCCGATGCGTTCGAGCGTAAGCTCGCGGCCAAGCGCTTCGAGGGTTGCAAACAGGGGCGGCGCGTTTTTGCGGCCGCAAACCGCCACGCGGATGGGTTGGAACATCTGCCCGGTCTTGATCCCCAGTTGGGCCGCCCCGGCGCGCAACGAGCCTTCGAGCGCGTCATGGGTGAACTCGACGCCGCTCAGGATCTCGCAACCGGCTTCGAGAGCCCGCAGAGCCATCGAGGTGTCGCCCTTTTGGGGGATCAGCTCGGCGGGGTCGTAGGGCGGCAATTGGCGGACGAAGAAGAAATCGGCCACCGCCAGCACGTCGCGCAGGAGCTTGATGCGCTCGCGCACCAAGGGCGTGATCCGCGCCATCTTCTCGGGCGTAATTGAAAAGCCCGCGGCCTGGACGACCGGAAGCAGGCGCCCCGAGAGTTCCTCGACCGGCAGCGCGCGGATCAGTTCGGCATTCAACCAGACGGCCTTGGCATCGAAGGGATCCTCTTCGGTGAAGTTGACCACCGCGTTACTGCGGTTGATGCCTTCGAGCGAGAAAGCGTCCAGAAGCTCGGCGCGGCTCATCTGCTGCCGGTCGTCCTTGGGGGACCAGCCCAGCAGGCACAGAAAATTCACGAAGGCGTGCGGCAGAAAGCCGGCGTCCCGGTAAGTGGTGACGCTGACCACCGGGCCGTGGCGGCGCTTGGAAAGCTTGGCGCCATCGGGGGCCACCAGCAGCGGCAGGTGCGCGAAACGCGGCGGCGCGACGCCCGCGGCTTCGAAGATCAGCACGTGCTTGAAGGTGTTGGTCAGGTGATCCTGGCCGCGGATGATGTGGCTGATGCGGAGATCCACATCGTCGGCGCAGGAGCCCAGGTGGTAGGTGGGCATGCGGTCGCTGCGCAGGAGCGCGAAGTCCTCGATATCGGCGGTGGATTTGGATTGCTCGCCGTAGACGGCGTCATCGAAACGGATGTGGCGCGGGGCGTCGCGCGGGACGCGGAAGCGCAGCGCGAACGGCTCGCCGGCGGCGGCCCGGCGGTCGCTTTCCTCGCGCGATAGATGGCGCATGCCGGCGTTGAAGAGCCAGGTGGCGGCACCGGAGCGATCCAGATCGGCGGCCGCGCCGGCGGGGGTGAAGTCGCGGTAAGCCAGACCCTTCTGGAAAATGGCATCGGCGAACTGGCGGTGGAGGGCGAGGCGTTCGGATTGCTTGTACAGTTCGTCCCATCCCAGGTCGAGCCAGCCCAGCCCGTCGAAGATAGAGCTTAGGGAGGCCTCGGTGTTGCGCTCGACATCGGTATCGTCGATGCGCAAGATCATGACGCCGCCGTGGCGCCGGGCAAAGAGCCAGTTAAAGATGAAGGTGCGCGCGCTTCCGATGTGCAGAAAGCCCGTCGGAGAGGGCGCAAAACGAACTCGCAGCATTGAAATGCCAGTATAACAAGGGTTCGCGGGTGCCCTAGTTATGGCGGCGCCGCCTCAGCTCTGCCCGAGCCGCTCGAAGACATGCTCGATATTCGTGTTCACGGCGGCCTGCATGGCAGCATCATCGCGGTTCGCGCGCACCAGCGCGCCGTAACCATCCGCCTGAAGGGCCTTGATCGAAGCTATTGGCATGCTTTTCTGGATCTCGCTTAGCGGCTGGCCGGCCCGCTTGCCGGCCTCGACCCTCACCGCCAGCTCTTCGAGGTAGTTACGCTGGCCGATCATGCGCTGCCGCCCATGCTGCACATCGCCATGCCCCCCGGCGATGTAATCGAAATCCAGCTTGGCCACCGAATCGATGGTCAGCGGCCACTCTTTCGGGTAGCCATCCGCGAGAAACGGAAGCGTGCCCAGGACCATGTCGCCGGTTGCGACGACGCGCTTCTGCGGGCAAAATACCACCACGTCCCCGGCCGTGTGGGCGCGTCCGTGAAACTCGACGTGCAGTTCGTGAGCCTGGTCCTTAATGACGTAAGTCTTACCGAAGGTGACGGTCGGCAGCACGGGAACGAAGTTCTTCATCTCGCGCTGGAAGGCCTCCAATTGGCGGATCTGGTCGGCGGCTCGCTCCTTCTGCTCCGGCGAAACCGCGGCGCTCAATTGCCGCCGCGCAGCTTCCAGCAGCACCGGGATGTGCGGCTGGCTCGGGAACGGATGGCCGTGCGGATCGAGCGATTCCCGGAGCCGCGCCTGCAAGAACTGCGCCTCGAGCTTCTTGGTTGTTTCGCTGGCGATGATCTTGAGGTTTTTGCCGAACGCCTCGGCATATCCCGCATTGCCTTGCGCGTGATCCCAGTGGAAATGCGTGTCCACGAGGTACCGCACCGGCTTGGTCGTGACCTGCCGTTTGAGTTGCGCGATAAGCCCCGCCGCGGCCGAAGGCTTCGAATGGGCGTCCACCACCAGGACATCGGCGGAGTTTACAAAGATGGCGGCATTGCAATTGGCCACCGCTTGCGGCCGCGCGAAAGCGAAGTAGACTCCGTCGGCCACGTTGCGGATCTCGAACAGATCGGTTGCGGCGCCGGGGACCATGGCCTGCGCCCACGCGGCGCGGCGCCGGGCCAGGTCGAGAATCGAAGCTCCCGCCACGGAGCCGAGAACCGTACGATGGAAAAAGTCGCGGCGCGAGAGATTGCGTTGGCACATCGGGGGACCCTCCTCGCGGATCAAGATATTCAGTATAAGGCCGCCGCGGCTAAAATAGGGTCTGAGAAGCTCATGCCGAGACAACTGGTGGAGTGCGTTCCGAACTTTTCCGAGGGGCGCGATGCAGGCAAGATCGAGGCCATCGTGGCGGCCATCGCGGCGGTGCCGGAAGTGGTGCTGCTCGATCGCGAGGCGGATGCCGATCATAACCGCTCGGTGCTGACCTTCGTCGGGCCGCCCGCGGCGGTGGCTGAAGCTGCGCTGCGGGGCGTCGAGAAGGCCGTCGCGCTGATCGATCTGACCACGCATCAAGGCGCGCATCCGCGCATCGGCGCGGCCGACGTGGTGCCGTTCATTCCCATCGAAGGCATCACGCTGGAGGAATGCGTGCGCCTGGCCGAACAAGTGGGGCAGGAGATCTGGAACCGCCTGAAGGTTCCGGTCTATTTGTACGAAGCGGCGGCGCGGCGGCCCGAGCGTGTGAACCTGGAGAACGTCCGGCGCGGCCAGTTCGAAACGCTCGTCAAGGAGATGGCTACGGTAGCGGAGCGACGGCCGGATATCGGCGATCCGGTGTGCCACCCGACAGCGGGCGCCATCGTATTGGGCGCTCGCAAGTTTCTGATCGCCTACAACGTTAATTTGGGAACTCCGGATGTGGCGATCGCCAAGCGCATCGCCAAGACCATCCGGTTCTCTTCGGGCGGCTTTCGCTACGTGAAATCCATGGGGGTGACGCTGGGGTCGCGCAACCTGGCGCAGGTCTCCATCAACCTGACGGATTTCGAACAGACGCCCCTGCACCTGGTCTTCGAAACCGTGCGGCGCGAGGCCGAGCGCTACGGCGCGCCGGTGGTGGGCAGCGAGATTGTGGGGCTGATTCCCAAGAAGGCCATCGAGCTGGCCGCGGAATACTTCCTGCGCTTCGAGAACTTCCGGCCGGAACTGGTTCTGGAGCACCGCATCGCCGAAGCGGTGGCGGCGCGCAGCGGGCTGCCCGAGTTTCTCGATGCGCTGGCCGCGCCCACCGCGACGCCCGGCGGCGGGAGCGCCTCGGCCGCGGCGGCAGCCATGGCGGCGGCGCTGGGCGCCATGGTGACGCGCCTGGCCAAACAGGACGCGGGCGCATTCGAGGAAGACCGGCGCTTCTTCACCGAGGCGGTAGACCGCGATGCCGCGGCGTTCCAGCACGTCATGGCGGCTTACAAGCGTCCCAAGGCGGAGCGCGGCCCGTTCGTCGAGGCGGCCCTGCACGGAGCGGCCGAGGTGCCCCTCGAAGTGCTCGAGCGCGCGGCAGAGATGGAAAGGCGGCTGGCGGCTCTGGAGATCCACCCGAAATTCGCGTCGGATGTCGCGGTGGCCAAGGCGCTGGCGGCGGCAGCCAAAACCGGCGCACTCGAGAACGTGCGGATCAATCTGGAGTCGATTCTGGATGAAGGGTTCAAAGCGGCGGTGGAGGCGCGTTTGAAAGCGATATGACCACGGTAATTCGGACCCCTCGCGGGGTTCAGATGTCCTGCAAGGGATGGCACCAGGAAGCCGCCCTGCGCATGCTGCACAACAATCTCGATCCGGACGTGGCCGAGCGGCCGGAAGACCTGGTAGTTTACGGCGGCCGCGGCAAAGCGGCGCGCGACTGGCCCTCGTTCCACGCCATCGTGCGCGCCCTGCGGTCGCTCGAGAACGACGAAACGCTGCTGGTGCAATCGGGGCGGCCGGTGGGCATTTTCCGCACGCACGCGGAGGCGCCGCGGGTGCTCATCGCCAATTCGAACCTGGTGGGACAGTGGTCGAATTTCGACGAGTTCACGCGCCTGGAGAAGCTCGGGCTGATCATGTACGGCCAGATGACTGCCGGCTCGTGGATCTACATCGGCAGCCAAGGCATCGTGCAGGGAACCTACGAGACGTTCGCCGAGGTGGGCCGCAAGCACTTCGGCGGCTCGCTCGCGGGCCGCCTGGTGGTCTCCGGCGGAATGGGCGGGATGAGCGGCGCGCAGCCGCTGGCGGCCACCATGGCGGGCGCCTGTTTCCTGGGGATCGAGGTGGACGAGCGGCGCATCCGTCGGCGGCTCGAGACCGGCTACTGCGACCGGATTTCGCGCAGCCTGGATGAAGCGCTCGAGATATTGCGCGGCGCGCAAGCCGCGGGCCAGGCGATCTCGGTGGGCCTGGTGGGCAACTGCGCCGACGTGCTGCCGGAGCTGGTGCGCCGCGGCTTTGTTCCGGACGTGCTCACGGACCAGACCAGCGCGCACGATCCGCTGAACGGCTATGTGCCCAACGGCATCACGCTCGATGAGGCCGTGGGCCTGCGCGCGAGCGATCCGAACGAATACCTGGCGCGCTCCTTCGCCGCCATGGCCGCGCATGTCGAGGCCATGCTGGCACTGCAGCGCCGGGGCGCGGTGACTTTCGATTACGGAAACAATATCCGCACGCAGGCCAAGAAGGCGGGCGTGGAGCGGGCCTACGACATTCCGGGCTTCGTGCCGGAATACATCCGGCCGCTCTTCTGCGAGGGGCGCGGGCCGTTCCGCTGGGTGGCGCTTTCGGGCGATCCGGAAGACATCTATCGCACCGACCGCCTGGTGCTCGAGCTGTTCCCGCGCAATGAGAAGCTGGGGCGGTGGATTTCCATGGCGCGCGAGCGCATCCAGTTTCAGGGCTTGCCCGCGCGCATCTGCTGGCTGGGATACGGGGAGCGCGCCGAGTTCGGCCTGGCCATGAACCGCCTGGTGAAGTCGGGCGAGCTGCGCGCGCCCATCGTGATCGGCCGCGACCACCTGGACGCCGGCTCGGTGGCTTCGCCCTTCCGCGAGACGGAGGCCATGCGCGACGGCTCGGACGCGATCGCCGATTGGCCATTGCTGAATGCGCTGGTGAACACGGCCGCGGGCGCCTCGTGGGTTTCGATTCACAATGGCGGCGGCGTGGGCATCGGCTACTCCCAGCATGCCGGCATGGTGGTAGTGGCGGACGGCACTGAAGAATCCGGGCGCCGTCTGGAGCGTGTGCTGACCAGCGACCCCGGGACGGGCGTGCTCCGGCATGCCGAAGCGGGCTACGACGAGGCTGTGCGATTTGCGAAGGAGAAGGGATTGAAGCGGCCCATGGAGTCCGCGTGAGCGAGCTACTGGTTTTGAATTGCGCGCAGTTGGTGACTCTGGCGGGGCCGGCGCGGGCGCGCGTGGGAAGCGAGCTGCTGGATCTAAGCGTGCTCGCGAATGGCGCCCTGGTGGTGCGCGATGGGCGCATCCAATACGCAGGGCGGCGCGAGGACATGGAGCGGCTGGCGGGGCCGGACGCCGAGGTGGTGGATGCGGGCGGGCGTATCGTGCTGCCGGGCTTCGTGGATGCCCACACCCACGCGGTCTTCGCGGGCACGCGCGCCGCCGAGTTCGACGAGCGCGCCAGGGGCGCCACCTACCAGGAGATCGCGGCCCGCGGAGGAGGCATACGCGCCACCGTGCGTCTCACGCGCGCGGCCAGTGAAGAGGATCTGCTGGCGGCCGCGCGGCGCTACCGGGCGTGGTTCCGGCGCGGCGGGACCACCACCATAGAGGCGAAATCCGGGTATGGCCTCTCGCTCGAGACCGAGCTGAAGATGCTGCGGGTGATCCGGCGCATGGGATACGTCCCGACGTTCCTGGGCGCGCACGAGGTGCCGGACGAGTATCGCGGGCACATCGACGATTACGTGAAGCTGGTAACGGAGGAGATGCTGCCGCGGGTGGCGGAAGAGAAGCTGGCCGAATATTGCGACGTGTTCCTCGAGCCTTCGGTCTTCCCGGTGGCCCAGGCGCGCGAGGTGCTCTGCGCAGCGCACCGCCTGGGCCTGGGTCTGCGCGTGCACGCGGACCAGTTCACCGCGGACGGGGGATCGCAGCTGGCCGCCGAGCTGCGCGCGGCCACCGCCGATCACCTGGAGGCGGCCAGCCGCGCAGGCCTGGAAGCGCTGCTGAAGGCCGCCGTGCAGCCAGTGCTGCTGCCGGCTTCGGTCTACGCGCTGGGGCTGAGCCGTTATCCGGCAGCGCGGGAGATGATCGGGATGGGCCTGGCGGTCGTCCTGGCGACCGATTTCAATCCCGGCTCTTCGCCCACGGCGTCCATGCCGATGGTGCTCTCGCTGGCCGTCACGCAAATGAAGATGACGCCCGCGGAAGCCCTTACGGCGGCGACCATCAACGCGGCCTACAGCCTGGGCCGCGGCGATGAGATCGGCTCGCTGGAGCCCGGCAAGCGGGCGGATTTCGCGATTCACGACTGCGACGACTGGCGCGAGTTGTCCTACTTCTTCGGCCGCGAAACGGCCGAGGCGGTGTACGAGGGCGGCGCGTGCGTGTACCGGCGCTAGACTAGCCCGCGGTTTGCGAAGCCGCTTGAACACCGTCCACGTGCCAGATGTACTTGGCGTATTCCCGAATGGACCGGTCCGACGAGAATTTGCCCGAGCGGGCTGTGTTCAAAATGGACATCCGGTTCCAGCGTTCGGTATCGAAGTAAGCCTCGCTCACCCGCGCCTGGCACTCCACGTAAGGCTGGAAATCGGCGAAGAGCATGTATTCGTCGTGCTCGACGAGGGAGTGGATCAAGGGCTTGAAGAGTTCGCGGTCGCCTCGTGAAAACACGCCGTCATGCAAGGCATCGATGATTTGCCTCAGCGCGGTATTCGAGTGGTAATACTCCGAAGGCCAGTATCCCGCCGATCTTCTGGCGGCTACCTCCTGGGCGGTCAGTCCGAACAGGAAGAAGTTCTCCGGTCCCACTTCCTCGCGAATCTCAATATTGGCGCCATCCAGCGTTCCGATCGTCAGCGCGCCGTTCATGGCGAACTTCATGCAACCCGTTCCGGAAGCTTCCTTGCCGGCGAGAGAAATCTGCTCGGATAAATCGGCCGCCGGATAGACCTTCTGCCCCAGCGTGACGTTGTAATCCGGCAGGAAGACCACCTTGAGCCGATCTCTCACATCGGGGTCGTTGTTCAGCACATCTCCCACCGACGTGATCAGCTTGATGATCAGCTTCGCCATGTAGTAGCCGGGCGCGGCCTTGCCGCCGAACAGGAAAGTGCGCGGAGGGATCTTGAGGTGCGGGTTCCGCTTCAACTGGAAGTACAGCGCCGCGATATGCAGCACATTCAGATGCTGCCGCTTGTACTCGTGAATCCTCTTCACCTGGATGTCGAACATCGACGACGGGTCGACCACGATACCGGTCTTCTCGGCAATGTAGCCCGCGAGACGGACCTTGGTGGCGTGCTGCACGTTTCTCCAGTCGGCTTGGAATTCGGGGTCGCCGGCGTACGGCTCAAGTTCGCGCAGAGCCTCGAGATCGACGATCCAGCGGTCCCCGATCCGCCGCGTGATGAGCGCGGAGAGGTCCGGGTTGCTGAGCGCTATCCAGCGGCGCGGGGTCACGCCATTGGTCACATTCACGAACTTCTCCGGCCAGAGTTGGTAAAAGTCCTGAAGCACGCCGGTTTTCAGCAGTTCAGTGTGCAGCGCGGCCACACCGTTGATGTGATGGCTGCCGATGCAGGCCACATTGGCCATGCGGACGTAGCGTTCACCGGTGTCGTCGAAAATGGAGACGCGCTGGACCAGGCCTTCATCGCCGAAATGACGGGAGCGCACCTGTTCCAGGAAGCTCGCGTTGATCTCGTAGAGAATCTCCAGGTGGCGCGGCAGCACGGAAGCGAACAGCGGCAGCGGCCAGCGCTCCAGAGCCTCCGGAAGAATCGTGTGATTGGTGTAGGCGAGGGTCTGGCTGGTGATCTCCCAGGCGGCTTCCCAAACCATCCCATGCTCGTCCACGAGGAGCCGCATGAGCTCCGCCACGGCGATCGAGGGATGCGTGTCGTTCATCTGAAGGGTCCACTTGTGATGGAAATCCTCGATCCGGCGGCCCTGGCGAAGATGGAAGCGGATCATATCCTGGAGCGAGCAGGAAACGAAGAAGTACTGCTGCTCGAGCCGCAACCGCTTGCCTTGAATGCCTTCGTCGTTCGGATACAGGACCTTCGAGATATTCTCGGAATAGACCTTCTCGGCCACCGCGCCCTGATAATCGCCGGTGTTGAAGCGATCGAAGTGGAAGGATTCGGCCGCCTCGGACGACCACAGCCGCAGGTTATTCGCAGCCAAGCCGCCGTAGCCCAGCACCGGCGTGTCGTAGGGAACGCCGTTGACGACCACATCGGGAATCCAGCGCACGCGGAATCTTCCATCCGGGCCGGCGTACTCCTCGGTGTGACCGCCGAACCCCACTTTCACGGCTGATTGGGGACGCCGCAGCTCCCATGGATTCCCGTAGCGCAGCCATTTGTCGGTGATCTCGACCTGCCAGCCGTCGCGAATCTCCTGGTCGAAAATGCCGAACTCGTAGCGGATGCCGTATCCCACGGCTGGAATGCCAAGCGTGGCGAGCGAATCCAGGTAGCAGGCCGCCAGGCGCCCCAGGCCGCCATTGCCAAGACCGGGTTCCGGCTCCTGCGCGGCAATCTGGTCCAGGCTCAGCCCCAACTCCTTCACGGCCTGGCCCAACTGTTCGGCGATTCCCAGGTTGAGGATGTTGTTCTTCAGGTGCGGGCCCATCAGGAACTCGGCCGAAAGGTACGTGACCACGCGAACATCGCGGCCCAGATTGTTTTCGAGAGTGTTCAGCCACCGTCTCAGCAGGCGGTCGCGCACGGTGTAGGCGAGGGCTGTGTAGTAATCGAGAGGCGTCGCGGATGCCGTAAACCGGCCCGCGATATAAAACAGGTTATCGAGTACCGCGCGCTTCAGGGTTTCCACGTGGAGACCCGTACGGTCATCCTCGACGATGATTTGCTGCTGCAGAAAATCGCTCATCAGGTGCTCCTATTCGGGTTCGGGTTAAGCTCATTTCACCCTCCCGAGGATATCTGTATTATGCAAATCCTCTGTTTCAACTTGGTATCAAACTGCCTAATTCTGAGGAATCCGCCTGAATCATGGGCGGAATAGGAAACGGGGCGTACGTTCGGTGTGAACCGGCACGAAGCGGTGCCGGCGTGCGCACCGTGGTCAGTTGTTCAATTCCGAGGGATCTCTTCTTCCGCTGCGTAGAGCCGCTCTTCATCGCGATCGTACTCGAATAATTGCGCGTACCGGCCCCAGTCCACCAGAGTTTCGAACTGCCGCTCCGCTTCCGAAGCCGAGAAGTGCTCATCCAGGATATCCAGCAGGAAATCCTTTCCGATGCGCCCGTCCTTCTTTTGAGCTATCGCTTCGATCGCGGTCGATACGAACGGAACGTTCTTGAGAAGCTGCTCTTTGAAGATCTCGTGACTGCGGTGGACGCCGGCGGTAGCGAACTCCCTGCCGGCATCGGTGATCGTCACATCGCCCTGCGCAACCTGCGCAAAACCCAACAGCGCGGCGGCGTCAACGGCGGGCAATAGATCGTCCACCTCGAGGCGCAGGGTCTCGGCCAGTTTCGGCAGGTCCTCGCGTCCTCCCCGGTCGTTTACGATTTCCAGAAGGCCGCTGATCCCGCCGACGCGCGCGTGCGGCAGCATGGGAAACCGATCCGATCGCGCCGCCCAGGGGAGCCCTGCTATGGGAGCCCGCGGATTCGTCATGACCGTATAAATGTAGTCCACCAAAGCGACAAAACGCGGTTCCTTCTTGTCGCGCGGCCTGGGAACATCCACCCTCACTTCGCCGCGAATGCAGCCCGGATTCGCACCCAGGATTACGATCCGATCGGCGAGCAGCACGGCCTCCTCGATGTTATGCGTAACGACCAGGATGCTCTTCGCCGGAAAGGCACCCCGCTCCCAGAGATCGCTGATTTCGCCGCGCAGATTCTCGGCGGTGAGCACATCGAGCGCGCTGAATGGCTCGTCCATCATCAACACGTCCGGCTTCATCACGAAAGCCCTTGCGAAACCGACGCGCTGGCGCATGCCGCCAGACAGTTCCTTCGGATATGCGCCCTCGAAGCCTTCCAGACCCACCATGCCCAGAACAACCGTGGCCTCCTTTTCACAAACCTCTTTGGAAACTCCCCGCGCATAGAGGCCCAGCTCCGCGTTCTCCTGAACGGTCAGCCAGGGAAGCAGGGCAAAGCTTTGAAACACCATCGCCACGGATGAATTCGGTCCCTCGAGCGGAGTCCCATTCACCAAAACCCGCCCGCTGCTCGGCTGGATCAGGCCCGCCAGGATGCGTAGGAGAGTGCTTTTCCCGGAACCGCTGCGCCCGAGCAATGCCACGACTTCTCCCGGCGCGATGCTGAGCGTGACCTCTTCGAGCACGGTCTGCTCACCGCCCGCGGGCAGCGGAAACGTCTTGGCGATTTGTTCGGCGGCGAGTAACGTTGAATTGCCGTTCATTGCGCTAATTACTCCAGCCGGTACTTGGTCCCGGCTATTTCGTACAGCGGTCGCCACACCAGGCGGTTCAATCCGACCACGAAAATGCTCATGAGTCCGACTCCTAAAGCGATCCGCGGCCAGTCGCCCTTGGCGGTCGCGTCGGAAATGTACGCGCCGAGCCCGGCGGCTCTCAAGGTGGTGTTTCCCCAGGACACGAGTTCGGAAACGATGCTGGCATTCCAAGCGCCGCCCGAGGCCGTGATGGCGCCGGTCACCCACGAGGCGAAAATTCCAGGTCCAATGAGGGTTCTCCACTCCCGGCCCCTCCGGAGCCCCACGTTCGCCGCCATTTCACGCAGATCGTTGGGGATGGCCTGAGCGCCCCCGATTACGTTGAACAACAAATACCACTGGGATCCCAAGGCCATCAGCAGCATACTTCCCCAGTTCAGGCTCAGCCCCAGCTTGATGAAACCGAGAGTCGCGAAGGGGAAAAGAAAGTTGGCGGGGAACGACGCCAGGATCTGCACGACAGGCTGAGAGACGCGGGCCAGCTTGGGGCTGAATCCGATGGCCACGCCGATCGGCGTCCAAACCAGGGTGCTGAAAATCACCAGGGCGATCACGCGGCCGCCCGTCGCAAGGCCCAGGAGCGCGGCATGGCCCACTTCGCCGATGCCGACTTCCGCCAGCACAAAACGAACGGCTTCGACCAGCAGTACTCCCGCAACCAACGCGAGAACGGTGTTATAGACGCGATCCCCCGTCGGCGAGAGCTTTTTCGGAGGCGTTTTCGCCGGAACCGCTGTGGCTTTCGCCAGCCATCGATCCAGCCAGCGAAAGACCGGCTCCACGAGCTGCCCGGCATACCGGGGCAGCGAGGCGGAGCGCCAAAGATCGACCAGCCAGAAGCGGCGCTCCTCTCCCGCGCTGAGTTCGAGCTTGTAGCGGTCCGCTATGGTCACCAGAGGCTTCCAGAAAATCTGATCGATGAGCAGGATCAGCGCGATCATGGTCCCGATGGCCCAGCCGAGCGCCTTGAAATCCATGGCCGCGATGGCCGCCGCCACGTACGAGCCGATGCCCGGCAACGTATATTGCCGGTTCAGAACGCTGATGGCTTCGCTGGCGGCCAGGAAAAACCAGCCCCCGCCAAAGCTCATCATGCCGTTCCACACCAGGCCGATCACCGAAGCGGGCAGCTCCAATCTTGTGAAGCGCTCCCACTTCGATAGCCGGTACAACTCCGCCATCTCCTCCAGTTCGCGGGGCACCGACCGCAGCGATTGATAGAGCGAGAAGGTCATGTTCCACGCCTGTCCGGTGAAGATGGCGAAAATCGAGGCCGCTTCCAACCCCAGCAGGCTCCCGCGGAATAAAGCGATGAAAGCCGTCACGGTTACGGAGAGAAATCCCAGGACCGGAATCGACTGCAAAATATCCAGCATGGGTATCAAGACGCGCTCGGCTCGCCGGCTGCGCGCCGCGGCATAGCCGTAGACGAACGTGAATAGCGTGGAAAGTCCCAGCGCAATAAACATGCGAAGCGTCGAGCGCGCGGCGTAGTTCGGGAGATTGCGAGGGTCGAGACTTACCGATGGAATAATCTCCGGAGGGCTGAATTTGACTAACGATTCCGCTCCGACGCGCGCCACGACATACAGCAGCGTCAGGATGCCGAGACCGACCGCCAGGTCCGCGAGGCCCAGCGCCGGCCGCTTGGGATCGGCCTGGGGCGAAAACTCCGAAGACTTGCGCCAGAGGTTGAGCGACATGCGGGCGAAGTCAGCGAATCCTGGCGATCGCTTCCTCTTCCTTAGTCACTAAGTCGCGAGGCAGCGCGAGATACCCGAGCGCGGCGGCCTGCCTCTGGCCGGGACCGAGCGCCCACTTCAGAAAACCCGCTATGGCGTTTCGCTTGGCATCGTCGGCAATATGAGCCGGGACGACAAACCAGGTGAACGACGCAATGGGGTAAGCGCCCGCGTCCGGGGAATCCACGATGGAGACCTTGAAGTCATCGCCGATCTCGGCGCCGCGCTTGGCTGCCAGGGCGATACTTTCCAGGCTGGCTCCCACAAACTCGCCGTTGCGGTTGCGGACTTTCCCAAAGCTCAGATGGTTCTCGAGCGCGTAAACGAACTCCACGTAGCCGATCGATCCGCTCAACTCCTTCACCAGCTTGGCCACACCATCATTCCCGTTTGCCGCGCGGCCGATGGGCCACCGGGGAGTCATGCTGGCGCCCACCTGGGCCTGCCACTGCGAGCTCGTCTTGGACAGGTATTCGGTCCAGGCATAACTCGTGCCGCTGCCGTCGGCGCGATGCACCACCACGATATCCAGATCCGGAAGGTGAAGGTGCGGATTCGCCTGCTTCAAGACCGGGTCGTTCCACTTCTTGATCTGGCCGAGATAGATGCCCGCCAGGGCTTCCGGCGTGAAGGCGATGTCGCTCGGAAAGCCGGGGAGGTTAACGATCGGGACCACCGCGCCGACGACCGACGGGAAAAGCAGATAGTTGGATTCTTCGCCCGGCGCAATCTCGCGGATAGCCTCCGGAGAGTCCGAAGCGCCGAGATCGGCGCCGCCGGCAAGCAGTCTGCGAACCCCCGCTTCGGAGCCGACCGCGTCGTACGCGATCTCCACGGCCGGATTCTCGCGCCTGTAATTCGTGATCCACTTTGCGTAGACGGGATAGGGGAAGGTAGCGCCCGCCCCCTTCAGAAGGGTCGTGGGTTGAAGGACAGGCGCTGTTCGAGAGGGCACTGCCACCTGGGCTAACACTTCCGCCACGTGTTTGGCGATACGCTTCGAGAGTTCTTTCGAAACGTCATCCGAAGCGGCCCCTGGCGTCGCCAGGTACGACCAGAGAGTTTCGCCTTTCGGATTTCGCAGCTCCACGGATAGATAGCCGCTATAGACGGGCGTTCCGGAAGTTGGCAGCCTGCCGGACCGCGGATTCAGACTGCGGTACCCCTTGATCCAGATCTCTCCGCCGCCGCCTAAGATCGCGTCCGCGCCGGATTCGCCCGATACCAGCGAAGCGGAGCTCACCTTGCGAAGCTCGGCGATCAGGTCCTGCCTGAGTTTTTCGCCCCCCGCTTTGGTGACGAACGGCTCGACATAGAGCCGCCGGATCGCTCCGGGCCGGTCCGGTTGCCAAGCCAGCGCGCAGCCGGCCGCGGCGCAGCACAAAGCGAGACGGATCATCCAAATCGGCCGGCAGACGGTCATGCTCGTCGGTGTCCCTATAATCCTGACATTATCCAGCCCTGGGCTGCAAATTACTCTACTGTTACGAAATCGTGAATGTTCCATGAGGCGCCGCGAAATCGTTGACATCTGTTGCGCGCGTGACCAACGATAAAGAGAGCTTGCGATTTTTCCTGACTCTCCTCATTCTTGCCCCCTGGTCCTTGTGCGCTCAAGACGAGACGCCGGAGCCCGCCGCGATAAGCCAGGACTCGTTCTACAACCGGTTATGGGTTTCCGTGCAAGGGAATTTCATTCGCCAGCAGTATCCGCCTTTCGATGCCAAATACTCCGGGCCGAACAGCTTTCTGCCGGCCGGGGGGCACGCTACCTCGCGAGTCGAGACGCTCTACACCGGTTTCCAGATCTCGAAGAGCCTCGAGATTCTCACCGATATCGAAAGCGCCGGGGGAGCCGGCCTCAGCAGCACGCTGGGCATCGCCGGCTTTCCGAACGTGGATGTGGTCCGCAATCCCACGCTGGGGGCGGCCCCGTAT
>Ga0326728_10009116_pt1 | contig 24085 bp, 17 predicted proteins | sample MB3enrmetagenome_FD_207602 | JGI IMG/M metagenome (GOLD analysis project Ga0326728, IMG submission 207602) | Lab enriched peat soil microbial communities from McLean, Ithaca, NY, United States - MB31MN | ecosystem: Environmental > Terrestrial > Soil > Wetlands > Peat | place: USA: New York... | reverse complement strand
AGGTGGGCATTCACCAGCGCTAGGGGTTGCATTTGAGAGTCCCTCGCGAAGTCCCCAGGTCCGCTGCCCGCATGTGGACAATGACCGCATTGCGGCAATTCGGACGAACCAGTCTGGGCCAGGAGGCAATTACATCAATCACATAGCAGCAGCAGCATTGGAACGAAACGTGCGCTCAGGGGGTATAGGGAGAGCACGACAGGCATTTGGAGGGTCAAGCCAAGGGGAATAACGAGGAGAGGTTCTCAATTAGGCATTCCCCTCCAGTTGCGGCCGTTTGAGGGCGGCATAGAAAGAGGAGAATCATGCCCCGGTTTCATTCGCCCACAGAGGCTGTCGATGCCCGCAGTTATGCGTCGCCAGCCGAAATCGTGGCCTGTTTCCAGGATCAAAGAAATGTTCTGGGTAGGCTTGCATTCCTGATCACTGGCGACCACGCAACGGCGGACCAGGCAGTTGTCCAAGCTTGTGAGGTGACGCTTCAAGGGAACAGTCCTTTCCGTGATTGGCTTTTCGAGTGGGCCAAGGCCGCGACCATTGCCAGAGCAATATCACGCGGAACGGAGGCGATTCGCAACTGTGAAGCCGCGTACAAGGATCGACGATGCCCAGATGTCGAGTACTTATCGCGGAGCGATGCTGAAGAACGCGCGGCTAATCTGGACCTGATTCTTGGAACCGATGCCCAAACACTGATCGCGGAACTGGATCCGCTGTGCCGGGCAGTCCTGGTACTCAGAGTTGCAATCCGATCGTCGATTCAAGATTGCGCTCTACGCCTGAACGTGTCCCGCGCGGCCGTGCTCGCTGCCAATCGCCACGCTCTGACGTGGCTTCATGAGCGACATGTGAAGCCAGGGGAGGAGAATCGCGACGCTTCGCACGCTGGGTAGAACCGCAGGCAACGGAGCAAAATAGAAGCCCGCAGTTTGGTTTTCTTGGTTTGGAACCACGATTGCACTCGGGCTTAGATAGGTTATTGCGAGGATTTCATGATTATCGAACTCAATGACGACGAGACTCGGTTGCTGTACAACGTCCTTCTCGAACAAGCGCAGGAGCACTTTAGCTATGCGAGTACGTCTGAAGTAGCCGAGAGATTATTCAAACTGGCGACCAGATTCGGGCGCCCCGTTAGAGAACTACCAAACGTAACGATTGCGTGAGTGCGAAATTGACAACCGACCAAGCTGGTGTTGCTATCAATGACGACCTAACAAGATACCATGCGCTCCTAAAGATTTCTGACACTGTCGGGGCGCAGCCCACGGTTGATGCAGTTCTCCACAGCCTCGCCACCCTGTTGTCCAACGTAGTTTCATTCGACGATATCGCGCTGCTCTTGTTTGATCCTTCTGGCCAACGACTGGCACTGCGTGCCCTCGAGCGCAGTCACAACGATCCAGCGATACAGGTTGGTACGGAAATCACTTACGCTGGTACGGGGCTCGGACGCGCGCTCAAAGAGCAAGTCCCAGTCTTGGTTCCCGACGTAAAGCAGGAACTCGCAGTCTATCCCGAACTCGCCGCCCGAGTTAATCAAGCGGAGAGCGCATACATATTTCCAATTTCAACCCTACGAGCAAAACTCGGGGCTTTGGTCTTCCTCCGCCAAGAGAGACTTGAATTCAGTCACGCTGATGTCGAACTCATGCGTTCTATTGCCGGACATGTCGCCGTCGCCCTGGAGAACGCCCTTGCCATAAGTTCCGTGGAAGCGTATCAGCGTGATTTGACACGCGAGCGCGATCGTCTCGGTCTTCTGTTGGAGATCAACAACCATGTTGTATCGATTCTCGATATCAACGATCTCTTCCGGGCCGCATCGGTGTCGATCCGCAAACACTTCGCAAATGATTTCACCAGTTTCATGCTGTTCGACGACCGTTCTGATCGTTTGAAGGTTGCAGTGCTGGATTTTCCTACCAGCCGCGGTTTTATGGGCGATGTGCCGGTGCACGTCTCGGAGGAAGACCTGAAACGGTTGCGATCCCGCCAGCCGAGGGTGTTGACACCTTCCGACAAGATGCCGCCGGTCATCGCGCAGATGCTCCGAGCTGAGTCCATCGTCTCAGTTACGGCGCTGCCGCTGGTTGGCGCAAGTGGTCCGATCGGGGCCATGGTGCTGGGGAGTCGGAAAGAGAATAGCTTCAGCCAGGCAGACCTCGATTTGCTCTCTCAGGTTAGCAGTCAGATATCTTTGGTGATCGACAATGCGTTGGCCTATGGGCGGCTGAGCGCAACGCGAGATCATCTGGAAGATCAGCGAGTATACCTGGAATCGGAAATCAGCTCCGAATACAACTTCGAGGACATTGTCGGCAAAAGTGACGCCTTCAAGAAAGTACTCGAGCAAGTGAGCATCGTTGCCCCCACGGACTCGACTGTCTTACTCCACGGGGAGACCGGAACCGGCAAGGAGTTGATCGCGCGTGCCATTCATAATCTCAGCGCCCGGCGCCAGAGCACATTTGTTCGTCTGAACTGCGCCGCCATTCCCTCAGGACTACTGGAAAGTGAACTGTTCGGGCACGAGAAGGGCGCCTTCACCGGAGCGCTGATGCAAAGAAAGGGCCGATTCGAGCTGGCAGACGGAGGCTCGCTGTTTCTAGATGAGATCGGTGACATCAGCCTGGAACTCCAGCCGAAACTATTGCGTGCCATCCAGGAGCAGGAGTTCGAAAGGCTGGGAAGCACCAGAACACTGCAGGTTGATGTGCGTCTGATCGCCGCGTCCCATCGGGATCTCCCCGAGATGATTCGACAGGGCAGCTTTCGCGAAGATCTCTTTTATCGACTCAGCGTTTTCCCGATCGAGATCCCGCCACTGCGGGAGCGGCCTGAGGATATTCCGCTGCTGGTCAATTATTTCGTTTCGAAGCTATCAAAGAGAATGCGAAAAGACATCAAGTCCATCCCCAGGCAAGCAATGGAGGTTCTGACAACTTATCCGTGGAAAGGCAACGTCAGGGAATTGGCAAACTTCATTGAGCGGGCAGTCATACTTTCGCACGGCGAAGAACTCGAAGTGCCAATCGCCGAGCTCCAAGCCTCTCATTCTCGCAGCGTCTCGGGCCCAGCTTCTACCTTCCATGAAGCCGAGCGGAAAGTCATCCTCGAGGCATTGAAGGCGGCATCAGGGCAAATCTCGGGTCACGGCGGAGCGGCCGAACGCCTGGGTCTTAAGCGTACGACCCTGCAGAACAAGATGAGACGCCTCGGAGTCTATAAGGGGGACTATCAAACGCACCGTTGAGACGTTGACACGGTATGCTTTGCATTTTCCTTAGCCTCCACAATTCCTGAGCTTTTGTCAGTCATGGCTTCTACCTTCTACCCTCTGTTCCGAGAGCGTCGAAGCCGGAGTTTAGTCTCACTAGTTCTGGTAATGTGCTTTTGCGATGCCCAAGCGACGAATCTTGTTTTGTAGCGTCGTACGCTTCAATCCCAAACGCTCGGCGGCTCCCCCCTTGCCTGCGATGCGTCCCGAGGAGGCTCTCAGAGCATTGATGATTACAGAGGATTCCGCTTGTCGAAGCGTAGGCGGCGTTCCAGCGGCGACCATGGTCTCCCACGAAGGAGTAAGCTGGTTCACCGGCACCTCTAACTCCTCACCACGTGTGAGAATGACGGCTCGTTCTATAAAGTTCGCCAATTCCCTAATGTTCCCCTTCCACGGACAGTTCGTCAGCATCTCCATTGCGCGTTGGGGGATGAACCTTATCTGTCTCCGCATCCGCCCGGCTACCTTCGACACAAAGTAGTTCACCAAGAGTGGAATATCCTCGCGCCTTTCGCGCAGAGGCGGAATCTCAATCGGGAAGACGTTGAATCGATAGAAGAGGTCCTCGCGGAACTTCTCTTCCTGAATCATGGCCCCTAGGTCGCGATGGGTCGCCGCGATGAGCCGCACATTGACATGGATCGTCCTCGAGCTTCCCAGACGTTCGAACTCCTGCTCCTGCACCGCCCGCAACAACTTTGGCTGCAACTCCAGGCTGATATCGCCGATCTCATCCAGAAACAGCGAACCACCGTCGGCAAGTTCGAACCTGCCCTTTCTTTGCATCAGGGCTCCGGTGAAGGCACCCTTTTCGTGCCCGAACAGTTCGCTCTCCAGCAGTCCCGAGGGAATAGCCGCACAGTTCATGCGCACAAAGTCGTGCTCGCGCCGGGAGCTGAGGTTATGAATGGCCCGTGCAATTAACTCCTTGCCGGTGCCGGTCTCTCCATGGAGTAGGACCGTGGAGTCGGTCGGCGCGACGATTGCCACTTGTTGCAGTACCTTCTGCAGGGCGGCGCTCTTGCCGATAATGTCTTCAAAGCAGTACTCAGAGCTGATCTCTTCCAGATAGACCGGCTGGTCTTCGAGTCCGGTCATCTTGGGAAAGCCTGTTCCTGCGAGGCTTCCCGAGTCTGTGAAAGCAACAGTCGCGCACGCCATAATCTCCTCCCGAACCTTTACACTTGCGGTGCTTTGCGAACTCTTATGCGAACAAAGTGACTAGCAGAGAAACATCCTCGCTTCGTTCCCACTGTCTTACGACGGATGCAGCCTCCAGTTCGGCTTCAAAACTGCGGCTCCGAACACTGGAACTTTTCATCCTCGCGATATACGATCTCCTGTCCGTTCTCGTCCCATTGAATTACCGTGATGTGCGTGTAACCCTCATCATCGATGCGAACGCGGATTGATGTGCCGTCTTCTGTCATAACGCTACCTCCGTTTCTTTGACCACTCATGCGCACATTGTCAACCCAGTTCCGTTTGGGGTCAGCCCCACATCGGGGCAAATCGCAAACTCTTGGGGGACGAATGTCACCCTCTTCGGAGGTAAAACTTTGGTGGTATATGGGGAGTGTTAACGAGAGTGAGAGCTTGTTTTGCGGGGCGGAGCTTCGATGCGCTTCCACCCGAAAAGGCGAGCATCGATGGACCATAGACCCGGTCCTAACATTGCGAGGGCGGCAGCGGCAGTTCCTAACAACAGCCACACCCATTTGTCCCCGGCTACCGTAAACATCTTCCAGATTTCAATCAATGCTATGGAAATTCCCACGATTGGAGTCCATAAACCTACGATTAGCAGTATTCCCGCTCCCATCAAGAGCACTGCGGGAATTGTCACGTTCATCGGTGGTAGATCGCTCCACAGCCTCGAGGCCGCGCGCACAATCAGCGCGGAGCCAACAACCACGCGCATGAGAAGCAATCCTGCGCCGGGCCAACCGCCAGCGAATGTTGAATATAGCCGTCGCAATGACGCACCTTTCAGTACATAACTAGACTCCCCCGTTTCGGAGGTCGATCGAAACCCCAAAAAGAGCTTTGATCGTCACTCTTTAGAGTTCTGCGTCTTTCTGAGGCGGGCAGGCAGGGTGGTGGGAACTACAGCTCGATGATTCCTCTCTTCAGGCCGATCATGGCGGCGTGCGTTCGATCGTTGGCGCCGAGTTTAGAAAGAATGTTCTTGACTCGACTCTTAACGGTTTCCTCCGTGATGGAGAGCTGATCCGCAATTTGCTTGTTCGCATTCCCAGCCGCGATCAGTCTCAAGACAAGGATCTCTGCTGGCGTCAGGGCGTCATCCGTCGCATGCTCGGCGATCTGGTGCGAGGCCTCCGGGGAAAGAGTCTTCTTTCCAGTGTGGACGGCGCGGATTGTCTCCAGTAATTCCTTATGCAATGTATTCTTAAGCAGGTAGGCCTGAGCACCGGCCTTAAGCGCACGCAGAATTTGCGTATCGCCTGCGTATGTCGTCAACACAATCACTTTTGCGTCGGGAAATTCACTGCGAATCGCAATGAGCGCATCGATGCCGTTCATCTCCGGCATCTGCAAGTCCATGAGTGTGACGTCCGGATGGTGCGCCCGGAATTGCTGAATGGCATCGCGTCCGTTGGATGCCTCGCCTACCAAAACCATGTCGGTCTGAATGCCAATCAGACCGGCGATCCCCTGGCGCACAATTGGATGGTCGTCAACCGCGAGAATTCGAATTTGCGAGATGCCGGCGCCCACGGTCTCCTTCTTCACGCCTTCGCCTTGCGAGAAAACCACGAATGTCTCTGTGCTGTCGCGTAGGCGGTGCTCGCAGGAACGCGTAGTTCCACTTCCGTGCCAGCATCGACTTCGCTCCACACCACTAGCTTACCTCCGATCAGAGTGGCACGTTCCCGCATCCCGGGCAAGCCGAAGTGTCCCTCACTGCCTTGGCCGGAGAGAATCGCTGGATCAACGCCTTTTCCATCGTCCCGCACCCGTAGTCGGAATTGCTCAGTGTCATAACGGATTTCGGCCTCGATCTGCTGTGCCTGAGAGTGGCGAAAGGCGTTCCGCAGCGCTTCGGCAGCAATTTTGTAGATCTCGTCTCGGAGGATGGGATGCAGATTTCGCGCCTCACCCTCAACGGCGACACGGAATGCAGGTCGGTGATTGGCTGAGTCGGTCCCGAGTTCTTGCCCCAGAGTGCTTATGGCCATTGCCAGATCGTTGCTTTGGACGGTGGAGTCCCTCAATCCCTGCACCTCATCCCGAGCTTCGGTGATGAAGTCCGCGGTCTGGTCGATCGCATTGTCCAGCTTCTCTTTTGCCTCGATCGGGCGGTCCGGCAGCAACTGCGAAACCGTTTGGAATCGGAGCAGCAGCCCGTGTGCGCTTTGAAGAAGAGTGTCGTGAAGGTCCCTTGCAATCCGTGTGCGCTCGCTCACACGCGCCTCCAGCGTCATATCGAATTGATGTTGCAACTGCCGGACACGCCATTGGTAAGCCGCCCACACCAGCGCCAGAAATCCGGCCGCACACAAAGCGCGGAACCAACTGGTCTGGTAATACGCCGGTGCGATGGAAAAATCCAGCTTCGCGGCGCTTTCGTTCCAGACGCCGTCACTATTGCATGCCATCACGCGAAAAGAAAATTTCCCGGGAGGCAAGTCCGTGTAGAAAGCCTGCCGGCGCGTGCCGGCCTCGTGCCAATCACGGTCATAATTGTCGAGCCGGTAGCGAAATTTCACCTTCTGTGGAACCAGAAACTCGGGCGAGGTGTAATCAATCTGTACGTCCCGCGGGTGCGGCGGGATCTTGAGGTTGGGCGTTGCTTTGAACTCTTGTCGGTCAGCGACGAGCGATCCGATGTATGTCATTGCCGGTAGCGCTTTTTGCGAGAGTCTGGACGGGTCCACCATCTGTACGAAGTTTCCTTGCGCAAACCACACGCGCCCATCCGAAGAGTATGCCGCAGAGTTAAAATTCGGTCGTCCTGCCCGGGCTCCATCCAATTCGTCGTAAACGCGGATCTGCACCATCACGTCCGGATTCGTCCACCACCGTTGGAGCTCGGAATCCGGCAACTCGACGATGCCACAGTCGGTGTAGAGCCACCAACGTTTCTCCCTGTCCTCAACAAAAGAAGTCACGAAGTTGCAGGGCAGGCCGTTTCTCGTTTTCAGTCGTTGCACCTTGCCGTTGCGCAAGCCGACCAGGCCGTCGGCGGAACCGGCAAGCACGGAGCCGTCTGCATTCGGGACGATCTGATGAATGAACGGGTCTCCCTTTGTGTTGAGCGGGAATGTTTGCACAGTGCCACGGCGGAATAGCGCAAGGTCACCCTTCAGAGTTCCGATCCAAATCCCTCCCTGCGGATCCGGCGCGAGGGTACGGCCCGGCGGGACTTGCGATTCAGGGAACACTTCGCGGACCTGGAAATCGCGGATACGAACCAGCTTTGGCGGCTTACTGGCACATTCCGCCCAAATATTGCCGTCAACGTCCTCTGCTATTCCAACCACAAGCCCGAGCGGCTGGTGATCTGGTTCGGGCAGGCGGTGAAAGCGCTCGTTCTTGAACAGATACAGCCCGTCATCCACGCCCACCCACAAGTTTCCTGCGCGGTCTTCGAGCATCGAGGCGACTCGATTACCCGGAAGGCCATCCCGGGTGCGAATGGAGGAGACGGTGCCGTTCTTCTCCATGTGATCGAGGGAGCCAACGTTCGCGATCCAGACTGTGCCATCTCTGCTGGCTAGAACGCCGTTGGGTAGGTCATTCCCCAATCCCTCTAAGGTCGAGAAGTTGGCAACCGGCGGATCGCGGAACTTGTCGATCCCGTCCGGTGTCGCAGCCCACAAAATCCCCTCCCGGTCTACAAAAACAGCGTTCACGGTATCGCTAGACAAGCCTTCACTTCGTCCAAAGTGGTCCACCATGCTTCCGTGAATGCGAAAAATTCCCATGCCATATGTACCGACCCAGAGATTGCCGTCGCCATCGAACGTCATGCTGTGGATCCCGAGTTTGCTGCCATCGAAGCTAGGCGTCGCAAATGGTTGGAAGGCACCGTTTATCAGTCGTCCCAGCCCTCGCCCGGGCCCGGAAGCGAAAATGCCGACCCAGAGGGACCCATCGGGACCACGCCCCAGACCCGAGATCCCCACTTGTCCTACGTTCGATTTCAGCGCTTCGATCGAGTACGTCTCCGCGACGCCGTCATGCCAGTGGACCAGGGCAGTCTGTCCTCCAAGCCAACAGCCGCCTTTCCCATCAGCCAGCAGAGAATTGATTGGGGAAATTGGTATTCCATCAGCCTTTCCGAAGCACTTCACCGTACGGTCGGTAACGTGGCACAGGGGGAAGTCAGTCACACCGTTGTTGCCCCGCACGATCCAAATCGATCCGTCATCATCTTCACTGATGTTTTGAAGACTCCGAATCCCTTCCAGGTCGAACTGAGAAGTGACCACTCGGCCCTTTAGATGAACGATCCCGCGTAACCCAAATACCCAGAGACCACCTCCGTGGTCGCCGAAGATCTGCACTATCTGGCCGAAGCTAGCGCCTTTCGTGATCGAACCACCATTCGGAGGTCCATCCCAAGAAGTAAAGTGAAGCCCGTCGAACGTCATCATGTCGCCGGATATGAACCAGAGAAAACCGTCCGACGTTTGCGCAATACTATACGCGCCATTCGGCGCGGAACCGTCACGCGTCCGCCAGGATGTATGCATGTACTGGGTGAGACGTTTGTTCGGATCGAGGGCGTAAGCCGAGCCTGCCAGCAACAATATGCAAGTGAGAAGACAGACCAATGCCGCCGCAATCGTCATGCGGGGCCAGCGAACCTGAAGCAGAAGCCGTCGCCGAGAAACCATTTCCCCACCTTCGCATCCGAACAGCATTAGACAGTAATGCCAGCCGGTCTGAGAGGAATCAACCGTAGTGTACTTCAAAACGGCCGACAGGCCGTGATCCTGCTCACACAGTGTGGCACTGCCATTCGGCGCCTTCGGAAAGAATTACGAGAGAGAGCTTACTTCGCATGAGCCAGGACGACGATGGATCGCGGAGCTACTTGATAGATCGACTGCTGCAGCGGCAAACCGCGTTCGGAGAAATCATTGGGACTTGGTAGGTCGGTGTCCACAACTCTTAACCAATCCGCGGGCGTGCCTTCCTGAATCTGGAACTGCAGCTCTTGCCAATACGCATTGATCATCACATAAATGTCGTCATCGCCCTGTGACGCGCCATGCAGGCAAAAAGCCAAACTACGTGAATCTGGCGACAGATCGACTGTAGGTCCAATTCCATACCAGGAAATGTCCTCGCGCCAGAACCTGCTACGACACAAAGAAGGATGAGACTTGCGGAATGCAATCATGCGTTTGAAGAAGCGGAATATGTCCTGATTCGCCTGGAGTTGACTCCAATCGAGCCAGCTGATTTCGTTGTCCTGATTATACGGGTTGTTGTTTCCGAACTGTGTATTCAGGAACTCGTCACCGGCGCGAAACATCGGGATGCCGTTCGAGAGCATGAGGAGGCAGAAGAAGTTCTTAGCCTGTTTTCGGCGCAGCGCCAGAACCTCTGCTGGCGAGCCCTCGTCTCCTTCATGTCCGCAGTTCCAACTGTAATTCGCGTCCATGCCGTCTTGATTGGCATGACCGTTTTCCCAATTGTGTTTCTGATTATAAGAAACCAGGTCATAGAGCGTGAAGCCGTCGTGGCAATCGATGTAGTTGACGGTCTGGAAGGCATGATAGGCATGCTCGCGGCTGTCCGGAAACAAGTCATCGCTGCCGTAGATGCGACGCATCAGGTCCGGGACCATCCCCGCGTCGCCCCTCACAAAACGGCGGACGTCGTCGCGATAACGCGCGTTCCATTGCAGCCAGGTCGTGCCCGGAAATCCACGTCCCAGCTGATAGGCTCCTACATCCCAAGGCTCTGCGATCAAAGCCAACCGGCCCAACTCGGGGTCCGCGGCGATTTCACTGAAAATTGGAGCTTCTCCCCAATTGAGTGTGCCGTCGGCATTGCGGCTAAACACCGACGCCAGGTCGAAGCGAAATCCATCGATGTGCATCTCGTTCTTCCAATAGCGCAGGCTATCCATGACCATTTTGCGTACGTGTGCCTGGCTGAAATTCAACGTATTGCCCGTGCCGGAGTGATTGGCGAAAGGGTTGCTCATATCGGAGGACAGCATGTAATAACCGGTGGCATCGAAACCCTTGAGGCTATAGATTGGTCCGAGGTTGTCGCCCTCACATGTGTGGTTGTAAACAACGTCGAGCACAAGGGCGATCCCGGCTTTGTGAAAAGCCTTAACCATGCTTTTGAATTCACGATGTTGCTCATCGCCTTCACCACTCGAGGCACACTGCGCATGAGGTGCGAAGAAACTCAAAGGCATGTATCCCCAATAGTCGCCTTCGTGAGGATCGCGCTGAAATATGGGCATGAGTTCGACGACGGTGATCCCAAGCTCTTTCAGATACGGGATCTTTTCGATCAATCCGGCATAGGTGCCTGCTCGCGATGGATGCACGCCGGAATTGGGATGGCACGTGAATCCCTTGACGTGAAGTTCGTAAATGATCGCGTCCGATTCCGGCTGGGGTGAAACATCTCCTGCCCAATCGAAAGCGATACGATGCTGAGGCAATATTCCGAGCGGCGCCTTTCCAGCATTTGGGCCTGGCTGCATTGCCAGCTTGCGATCGAACTCAGGCGGGAAGAAAACGCCTTGGGCATAGGGATCAAGGAGTACCTTTTCGTGGTCGAAGCCGCGGAGTCCAGCAACGGCCGGTCCTGAAACCGAGTAAGCGTAATAACGAGCATCGCGCATTTGCTGGAGCGGGACCCTGCAGTGCCAGATTCGGCCTGACTTATTAAAAAGAGAATCAAACTGGAACGTCAGGATCGGGTTTGCCAAGTCGTGACGCGAATAGAGGAACAGCGTCACAGTCTCAGCGCATTCAGCGTACACCGCAAAATTGAAGGCCTGGTCTTCCTCGATCCAGGTAACCCCCAGAGGCAATGGGAGCCCCTCGGTGTGTGCCCACGTGAGGCGTTTTTGCGGCGACGCTGCCAGGATGGACGCAGCGTCAGATGCGCAGCCACTGACCGTAACGGATTGAGGAAGTGTGTTGCTCACATGTTAAGAGCTAATGACAAACCGCGTCATCCTGGAAATTACCGCCGGCGAACATCTGTGCCAGAAATTGGCCGCAATGGATGATCTTCTGGGCTTCGGAATCGTTGTTGAAATGGCTCTCAGACATGCTTAGGTCTGCCGCGCTCAGCGAATTGCGTGCTTTGACGTATCCGTCAGCCCAAGCCTGCACATTGTTAAATTCGTTCTTGAGCAACTCGAGCCCGCGATAGTCAGCGTCTGTTGATGCCGCCGCTGAAGCTAATGCGACGCTGTCGGCAGCTCGACCCTCAAACGCCAGGATCGTGTTTCCTGCCGCGGTATTTCCCACTGGATATCCATTCAGGACGATCGCCTGCAGAGTTCCGCCCCACTCTCTGATCGACGCCATTGCCTCGATCGCTGCCTTCATGAAAGGGCGCGAGAAGCCTGGTGTTTGAGCATCGCCGCTCGAGGACGAACCGTCCGAACCAGGCAGCGTCAGAACAATTCTGCTCTTCTCAAAGCTCAGCGATCCGTTTGTGATCTGCGCAAGCGCTTGCGCATCCACGAACACGCGCCCCTGGTATCGGATGACACCTGCCTGTCCTTGGTAGCCTTGCACGGACAATGCTTCGTTCTCGCGCTGCGATTGCGCCATTGCCATGGCCACCATCAACAGCGCTGCCCCGAACATCGCCGGCTTATGCTTCATCATGTGGAACATCGATTAGCCCCCGGATCAAAATCGCGCTTGAACTAGACCGCGCCTTATTGCTGAGGCGGTTCTGCCACGCTACTTCCCTGAACGTTGTATTGTGCCTGGGTGAGCGGAGGAAGTGAGGCTTCGACTTGCATATCCATCAGCAAATCGATGCGACGCTCCAACTGAAAGAACTTCGTCACGGTAAGGGCCGGAAGCACTTTGTTGAACTTCTTGTAGTACTTCTTCTTCAACTCAGCCAGACGAGATTCGCAGTCCAACATTTGGTCTGCCATCGCTTTGGCCTCGTCGTTGGTCAGGTTCGGGTACTTCTGGCTGTACTGCTTGATCACGACTGCGCGACGATCATCCAGCCTGGATTGTTCGTATTCGTACTGCTCATAGATCGGCCAGAATGCCGCCCCGTCTTTGTCGTTGAAGTTCATTCCTGCTGTGATGAGCGTAGTCCTGTCAGCCTGCATATTGGCCCTCATTACAGCGATGGTGGAGTCGATGGTGGGCTCCTGATCTTGAGCACGGCCGAGGGAGCAAAATGCTAACATCACGAACATAACCATGAATAATGCTGAAGTCTTAGTCATTGACTGAACTCCTAAGCCGCTTGCTTGGTGTTATTCGCGGGCGCAGCGGCGCAGTGCGCTCGACAAATTTGTGCGAACAGCTCCTTGAAAGAACAGCGGGGCACGTGCACCCGATGATGTAGGCACGCCACTTGCCGAACTCATCTCAGAGTCAAATCTTGTCTTATGTTGCGGTTCTGCAATAAACTCGCTTCCGCACGACCATACCGTGACCGGGAAAGGGCAACGCGGACCTCATCTGGTCACGGAACCGGGTCGAATCGAAGATCGTTTATTCCCGTGCATTGGAGTATTCGCAAAGCCCTATGTGCTGTGGGACGCCTCTACTGCCGGATTCTAACGTCGCCGCGATTGTCCTCGCGCCCTCGGTCCTCTTCATCAGGACCATGCACAGCGCCCCCACCCCTGCCCAGAAGACAGTGCGCGCACGGCGGCACAATGCCAGCGTCAATCCTGCGGTGCTCGTAACACCGAACATCTTTGCGATGAGCATATTCCCAGCTTCATAGGTCCCGAAGTTGCCCGGATTCAGCGCGCCCACGAGGTTGATCACCTTCGTTAGGCCTTCCACGATGAAAGCGCCGCCTAAGGTGAACCCTGCCCCCATAAACCGTAGGATGACGTAGACCTCCAGCACCGCCAGCATGTGCCAAATGCCATTGAGGATCAGGGTTGCCCAGAACGCGGCTGGCGCTTCACGATGGAAATAGAGGAGGTTGTGTTCGGCCGAGTCAATGATCGGCTGTTTGCCGCTGACCCAGTTGTGCAGCCGCGGCAATCGCCCAATCGCTCGAATTGCGTTCCCTATCAAGGGCCAGCGGCGTGCAATCGCCACCGCTGCCAAGATCACCATTGACGCCAGCCCAGCAATCAGCAGAACCGCATACACTCGCCATCGAACAGAAACAGGGTTAAGCATTAGTGTGGCTGAGATGCCCAAAACCGTTACCACTACGGCGCTGAAGCCATGCAGTCCCCCGTCAATGGCGCCGGCTGATAGTGCACTCGATACGGGGACAGTGGAACCCAACAGCGATATGCGCATCCCCTCCCCAACTACCTTTCCAGCGACACCAAATTGTCCAATAGCGTCTGAGATCAACTGCGCAACAAAGCTTCGGGACCATGAAAGTCGACTAATGTCGCACGTAAACGCCTGTCTCCAAGCGCACGTCTTGATCAACTGAGAGAACCCTCCCAGAATGATGATCAGAGCGAGGCCCCAGCCGACTGCCTGGAGTTGTTTCCACACGAGCCCCGGACCGGTTCGAAACACCAGGTAGCCCAGCAGACCAAGGCCGAGCAGAGCCGCGAAACATCGGAGAGAGAGCTGAAGGAGAGACTGTAGTCTGGCCGCGATGCTGCTCTGGCGCGCCTGCTTAAGGATCCTTCCCCATCTCCCCGCCTTGTTCGGTATGTGCGTCTGCTGGACCCCCATCAGCGCACATTCAATAACTGAGTTACCGGTACCCATGTCGCTCTCCCCATTGCCAGTCGATTTACGTACTTAGACATTGAAGAACAGCAGATGGAATACCAATCGGGATGTCCGCTGAAAAGCGCTAATCTGGCTTATTTCGCAGCAGCCAGCTTGGATTCGGCATGCCCTGCCCAGGGCAGTGCCTCAATATGGGCATTGATGGAAGGACCCACGCGACGAGAATTCACAACGCTTTGTTGCGGGATGGCGCTTAATCACCAGTTATCCACGCTTTTCCTCACTTATCAGTAGCACGCAACCCCGACATCGCCAGGATGCGAATGCGAAAAAAAAGCGGTTCGATTAATTTATCGCCCGCTCTCGTTTGCCGCTCACCCAGTGCATTAAGCCACCAGTGATACCGTTTGGCGAGCAGCGAACTCGCATGTTTACGCTCGACTGTATATTGCGGCTCGGGCAATTCCTCGTATTCTCCGTTGACGATAACGCTGATCCACTGACTGTGGCTTTGAATCTCGTCAGTTTGGACACACACTTTGGGATTAGCTCGCATCCACTTCACCTTCTGCCCAAAGGTCGAGAAAACGTACAGGTAGCCGCTGTTGCAGGCAAAATAAACAGGAACTACATACGGCTGGTTTTCAGACGAACAACCCAGCCGACCCAGGGACGCACCCTCCAGGAATGCGCTGCATTCCTCGGCTGTCATTTCGTTGATTTCCATTCTGGTTTCCTCTGAGCTCAGGTCTCCCCGAGAGCATTGCTAACTATCTCCTGAGCTTCGCTAATGATTGCATTCAGATGTGACTCGCCTTTGAAACTCTCAGCATAGATCTTGTAGATGTTTTCAGTGCCGGAGGGCCGAGCGGCAAACCAACCAGACTTCGCAACCACCTTCAGGCCGCCGATGGGAGCATTGTTCCCGGGAGCCCTCGTCAATTTAGCGACGATCGGTTCGCCCGCCAATCCTGATTCCTTCACCGAATCCGGCGAGAGTTTCTGCAGCTTCCCCTTTTGCTCAGGAGAGGCCGGCGCATCGATCCGGGTATAAAGAGGACTTCCAAATTCCGCGGTCAGTTCACGGTAGTGCAGGCCGGGATCTTTTCCGGTTCGAGCGAGGATCTCTGCGGCGAGAAGATCCATGATCAGCCCGTCTTTGTCCGTCGTCCATACTGTGCTGTTGCGGCGCAGGAAGCTCGCACCTGCGCTCTCCTCTCCACCGAAACACACGGAGCCATCGATCAGGCCGGGTACAAACCACTTGAAGCCCACCGGAACTTCGTGCAACTGGCGTCCGAGCTTCTCCACGACGCGATCGATCATGCTGCTGCTTACCAACGTTTTGCCGACTGCGGAGTTGGAGTTCCACTCCGGCCGATTCGTCAGCAGGTAACGGATTGCGACCGCCAGGAAGTGGTTCGGGTTCATCAAACCCGCGGATGGAGTCACGATGCCATGACGGTCGGAATCTGGGTCATTAGCGAAGGCCACCTGGTACTGATCCTTCAGGCCAACCAGTCTGGCCATAGCGTACGGGCTCGAGCAGTCCATGCGAATCTTGCCGTCATGATCGACCGGCATGAAGGAAAATGTGGGATCAATCGTGGGATTCACGACCGTAATATCCAATCGGTAGATGGCGTTGACCGGTTCCCAATATCGGAGGGCGGCTCCGCCCAGCGGATCAACAGCCAATCTGAGGCCCGCATCGCGAATGGCGTCCATGTCGACAACATTCCTCAGATCCTGCACATAGGGCAACGCCAAATCTTCCTCGTGAGTGGAAGGCGCTTTGATGGCCTTCTCATAGGGAATGCGTTTCACTTCGCGATTATCGGCTCGCAACAGACCGTTCGCCCGATCCTGTATCCAGCGCGTGACCTCCGTATCCGCAGGGCCTCCGTTGGGCGGGTTGTACTTGAAACCGCCATCTTCCGGAGGATTGTGGGAAGGTGTGATGACGATGCCGTCCGCCAAACCAAATTGCCGAGTGCGGTTGTACACCAGAATGGCATGTGAAATAACCGGCGTTGGTGTGACGCCATCGTCCTTCTGGATGATGGTCTCAACATTGTTCGCGGCGATAACTTCCAGTGCAGAACACTGCGCAGGCGAAGACAGGGCGTGCGTATCCTTCCCCATGTACAGGGGGCCCGTAATACCTTGCGCCTTTCGGTAATCGCAGATCGCCTGGGTAATGGCGAGCACGTGCGCTTCAGTGAACGTGCCGTTTAGAGACGTCCCGCGGTGGCCGCTTGTTCCAAACGCAACGAGCTGGTTGGCATCTTCGAGATCCGGCTTGCGGTTAAAATATTCCTTCTCCAATCTGGCCAAGTCCACAAGCATTTCCCTGGGAGCGGGTTTTCCGGCCAGCGGTGAAATCCTGGCGTTGCTCAACTTCGTTGTCGGTTGCTTCGTTTCCAGCACACTGGACATAGTTCCATCCTTCAGTTGTCGCCCAAACCAAGCGATGGTGCGGTCGTTTGAAAACAGCAGAACTGACTAAGCTTTATTCTCTCGCAACTCTGTATCGGCTGCATTTGTGCTACAGTCGCAGCGTTTACGACGGGTGCGGCACGCCTAAGATAACTCGTACAGTGTCCCGGGCTATGAGAAGCTCCTCATCAGTCGGGATAGCATATGCGAGCAACTTGGAGTTTTCCGTTGATATCTTGCCTTCGCGACCAACCGTCTCCTGATTCTTCGCCGGGTCGAGGCAAAGTCCTGCCCACTCCATCCCCGCACAAACTCCTGCGCGAATATCCGGCGAATTTTCTCCGATGCCGCCCGTGAAAACCACTGCGTCAGCTCCGCCCATCGCAGCCAGATATGCGCCGATGTATTTCTTCGCCCGATAACAGAAGATTTCGATACCCAGACGGACCCGGCGGTCTTCATGCTCTTGCAACTCCGCCTGCAATTCGCGCATGTCATTCGTCAGCCCGGAAATGCCCAGCAAGCCGGATTGCGTGTTGAGCAACCTATCCACCTCGAAGGCGGATAGCCCCTCTTTTCTGGCGATGGCGCTGACCACAGCGGGATCGACGTCTCCCGAGCGCGTGCCCATGACTAGACCTTCAAGCGGCGTTAGCCCCATCGACGTATCAATCGAACATCCACCTTTTATTGCGGCTGCCGAGCACCCATTGCCTAAATGGAGCGTGATGATGTTGGTTTGTTCGCGCGTCAGTCCTCGCATGGCGCGATAGCGAAAAGCGACGTAGCGATGAGAAGTACCATGAAATCCATAGCGCCGGATGCGGTGCCGCCGGTAAAGATGATACGGAATGGCATACAGGTAGGCCTGCTCGGGAAGCGAATGATGAAAGGAAGTGTCGAACACCGCCACCTGGGGAACACCTTTGCCGAATAATTCGCGGGCTGCCCGGATGCCTTTGATGTTGTTTGGATTGTGAAGTGGGGCCAGATCGATGCAGTCCTCAAGTCCCTTCAAAACTGAGTCGTCAATCAGCGCAGAATCTTTGAACATCTCACCGCCGTGTACAACTCGGTGTCCTACCGCATTTACGTCAGCTGCGCTCTTGATTTCAGATACGTCTGGATTCGAAGCGATGTAGCGAATCAGGAATTCGAGTGCGGCGGTCACATCTCGCAACGGCGCTGTGAGAGTCTGCCTTGGCTGGTTGCGGTACTGGATGCGAATGATTGCCTCTCCTCCTATGCCCTCAACATCGCCGCGGCAGATGCGGTCGTCTTTATCTTGAGCGATCCGTTCAAGGTCTGTGGCAATCACTTGAAATTTCAGGGTGGAACTTCCCGAGTTTAGAACCAGTATGTTCATTGCGTCTGTCGAGCCTGAAAGTGGGAATCCTATCCGACTTTGCCCTGTTTAACCAACACTACTCCGAATGAGTGCTTACTGATCCTGCAGTGCAGATGGCTTGCCAATCGGCCTCTCCTTAACTCGTCATTTCCCATAATCCCACGCACCTGATCTGCGCGTTGCATGCCCTACCTCGGGCAGTGCCTCAATCTGGGCAGAAGCCCGCAGGGACAAAGATTGCAAATTATGGCGCTACAGGGACATACCGTCGTTCTCGATTGGCACTTTGCATGCAAACTGGAGAGGGTTCTTGTGCGCACGCAAAGCCCGTCGGTGAAGTAGAGGTGCGCTGCACTTGATCCCAGCTCTCCCCAAGCAGTTACGGATCAAGTCGCCGCACCTCATCCGACGGTTTTCTCAAACTCTGGCGCCCATCGCATAGAAACTTTACTGCAAACTGTTCCTCAGATCTGCCCCGTTCGACCGCGGCCGACCGAAGCAGCAGCTTCGACTTTGTCGGTGGCCGGCGTGATCCACAGTCATGGGTTCGGAATGAGCGCAGCGCCGCCGCCTCTTTCAACACCGGCAATTAGTCGGCGTGTACGGCGTGCACCGGTGCTTCAGACTCTACCGGAGCCACCGTTTCCCACTTAATCAGCTTCAGGTCCAGCACGAAGATCGAGTACAGCACCGGCACCAGCAGCAGCGTCACAAAGGTCGCGATACTGAGACCACCAATCTGGGCATAGCAGAGCGGTTCCCAGAGCGGCCCTCCGTGCATGGCCAGCGGTATGAGTCCTAGTACGGTGGCACCGACCGTGATCATGACAGGTCGGAGTCGCACGATGCCGGCATCGAGCAGAGCTTCTCGCAAGGGCTCCCCTCGCTCGTGAGCTTCTTCGATGAAATCGAAAAGAACAATGACGTGACTGACGATTACGCCGACTAGACTCGCAACTCCCAGGAACCCCATAAATCCGAAGGGCTGTCCCATGACCACCAGGCCCGCGAGGGCTCCTGTCATCCCGTATGGGATTGCAGCGAAGACGAGAAAAGGCTTGACCGCGCTTCGGAACTGCACAACTAACGCAATGTAGATCAGCAGCACGGAAATCGCCATCACGAAGCTGAGTTCCTTAAAGCCTTTCTGCTGTTCGTCGTATTCGCCCCCAATCTCGAGGAAATAGCCGGGAGGCAGGTTCTGCTGGAACTCTTTAATTTTCGGCAGCAGCGGCGTGAGCACTTGAGACGGTAAAACACCCGGGATTGGGAACGCGGATACCGTCACCGTCCGGAATTGATTGCGGCGCTTGATTTTCGATACCGCCATCTCCGTGGTGACGTTCGATACCTGCCTCAACGGTACGCGCTGATTGCTCGTTAGAGAATAAACATACGCATTTTGAACGTCAGACAGTCCGGCGCGCTCCTCCATCCGCAAACGAACGGCGATCGGGATTTGTTTGTCGGCTTCTCTGTAGGTTGATACAGGTAATCCACTCTCCGCCGCAGCAGATGACAGGGCAATATCCAGATTCGTGATGCCGGAAAGGTTTGCTCGATCAGGGTCCACCTTCAGCCGGACATTCATGGCAGGCTCTCCCCAGTCGTCTCGAACCCGAGTCGCATTTGGCTGAGCGCGAAAGATGGCCTGCAGTTCGCCAGAGAGACGGTGAAGAACTTCCATCTCGGGACCTGAAATTCGAATAGAGACGGGAATGCCGACCGGCTTGCCGGTTTCTAGCTGCCGCACATCGACCCGGGCGCCCGGGACTTCGCGGCTCAGCGCTGTCTGCAGCGGGCCAACGAACTCGTTGGTAAAGTGCTTGTCGGAGACCTCGACCAGGATCTGCGCATAGTTGAGCTGTTGTCGCTCGGGGTCGACCGAGAACCAGAATCTGGGGCCGCCGCCGCCGACAAAGGTGGTCAGCGACTTTAGAACATCTTTGTGATGATGTTCATTTCCAAATTGCTCCGCCTCTTGCCGAATGACAGCCTCTGCTCGTTGTGCGACCGTGTTCGTCGCCCCCAGCGGGGCATCGGGTGGAAGCCAGACATCCACGTACGACAGGTAGGAGAGGTCCTTTGGAAAGAACTGCGGCTTCAGCATTCGGAAAAACACTCCGCCCAACACCAGAATGATGAGCGAGGCCGCGAACGTACCCCAACGATGCCTGAGCAAGAAGTCGCCTACCCGATAGTAAAGCGCCGGAAATCCCTGCTGCCGCCGCTCCGACATGGGCGGCTCCAGACGCTTTGGCGGTTTGATCAGGTAATACGCAATCAACGGCATAAAGGTGAAAGAAACAATGACGGAGGCGATCAGCGTGCACGTCATCACAACTGGCAGGCTGTACAGGAAAAACCCTGTATCGCCGGTCAGCATCAAGAACGGGAGGTACGCGACGATGTTCGTGATGGTGGCGAATACAATCGCCTTCGCCAGTTTGGTTGGTCCAATCCAGGATGCGAGTTCGCGCGGCGAGCCGGAGCCCAACTCGCGCTTGATCGCATCCCCTGCCACAACAGGCATATCTACCAACAAGCCGAGCGCGATGATCAGTGTCGCGATGGAAACTTGCTGAATGTCAATACCAAGAACGTGAACGATACCGAAGCTCATCGCCAGCGTCAGAGGAATAGACGCCGCCATCAGCATGGCCGCGCGCCAGTCCCAGAATCCAATCAGGGCGACGATCACGACGAGAACAATGGCCTCATACAGACTACCCATCAGCAGGCTGACCAGTTCCTTCACTTGCCGCGGCTGATCCGACGTGCGAGCCACAATGAGGTCGGCCGGCAGTTGCGGGCGCACGTTGGCTAGGGCCTTGTCGACTGCATCGCCAAACTTGAAAATCTGTTCCCCCGATCGCATTTGCACGGCCAGTGTGATGGCGCGGTTGCGATGCCAACTTCCGTCCGCCTCGCGAGAGACCATGTAGTTCAAGTACCGTGTGGGGGTTTGATAGCCTCGCGATATGTCCACAAGATCGCGTAAGTAAAGCGGCGCCCCACCAGGCGACGATGCCAGGAGCACGTTGCCAATATCCTTCGTGCTTTTGAACTCGGCGGTCGCGTCAACCAGAACATTTCGTGATTGGGTTTCGACAATTCCACCTGGAGCCGTTACATTCCGCGCGTTCAGAACGTCTTTGATCTTCGTAGGCTGCAATTTCAATGCTGCCAGCCGCGCGTCCGAGTACTCCAGATATATTTCTTCGGGCAGAACGCCCACGCGCTGGACTTTCGCTACCTCAGGTACACGTTGCAGAGTGCGCTGAATCAGATCGGTGAAATCATCCAGCTGCCGATACGAATAGCGGTCATTGGCTACCTCTGCAATACGTTTCTTCGCGGACTGAGGATCGCGAATGAGAATCGGACCCCACGCGTCGGGATGCATGTCATACTCGGTCAGCTTCTTATCAATGAACTGCTGTGCATAAGCGCGGAATTCGTCATCCGACTTTTCCGTCGCAAAATCAATTCCGGAACAACTTCCCACGGATAACGGGCGAATATCCCGCGCTACGCCATCTCGTTCTGCCTGCATCGCAAATATCCGAAAAGGGCGCTCGATGAGAGCAGGCGCCACAGAAGCTGGATAACAATAGAGAGCGGTGACGCGTCCTTTCGTATCTCCTTGGCGCTCTTTCTCAATCGCATCCCGCACGCCGCGGGCACGCAACGCGATTTCAAGATCCGGGACGGTCGGACTGGCGACGGTCAGCATCAGCGCTGCCGTGTCTCCGAAGTCGCTAATCCAGGTGATTGGTCCTGCACCGTCGGGAAGGTCGGTGATCTGGTTCAATCGTTGTCCAATGTCCTGAAATTCCTGCTGGGTGTTCTTGATGTTGTCCAACAGCCTGACTTGCACAACAGAAATGTTGTCCTGAGTGGTGGATTCCACACGGTCCACTTTGCTGTTTCCCGTGATGGCTTGCTCGACCTTCCGGGTGACCAGTTGCTCGACCTTGTCTGCCGAGATACCGGGCCAGGGGGTGATTGCCAGCGCGATGCGCACGGGGATGTCGGGGTCCTTCCGCTTGGGCATGTTCATGTAACCGAACACGCCCCAGGCTAGCGTGGCGAACAAGGCGACCCAGGCAATCTGCCGGTTGTTGACGAAGAAGCGCGCGACGTTACGACTGTTCTTGGTGTTCTCGGCTTTCATTGAAGGACCTCGACGGGTTGCCCATCCTTAAGTAGATTGGCGCCGGTGGTGATGATGCGATCGCCTGGGGTTAGCCCATTGAGTACGGTTATGTCGGTTCCAGTGACGGAGCCGATTTCCACGCTGTGGAGACGAGCTACTTCTCCGGAACTCGAGCTTGAAACAACGAACACGCCATATTTGCCATCTTTCGCTTGCACGACAGCGGAAAGTGGCACCAGCAGTTCCGACGTTCGACTTGCGCCGTCGGCATTCATGAATTGCAAGGAGCCGATCATGCCTACCTTCAGCAAGTGATCGCGGTTCGGTATCGCAACTTCAACTTCGAAATTACGTGTAATCGTGTCCGCCGCCGACGAGATGCGGCTGATTCGTGCATGAAATGTGCGTGTGGGGAATGCGTCGATGGCAACATCAACGGGTTGGCCTATCTTAACGGAACGAACAACCGTATCGGGCACACCCACGACGATTTTCACGGTGTCGGTTTTGGCGAGCGCGAATGCGGGAACACCAGGTCCGACAAACGCGCCGAGTTCGACGGCTTTCTTCACGATGTCGCCGTCAACAGGCGCGACCAGGGAAGTGTCGCGCAGGGCGATTTCCGCCTCGCTCGTCAGGGCCTGAGCGGACTTCATTTGGTCCTGGCTGGCATCGTATTGCGCACGAGCCGAATCGAAGTCTGGCTTCGTGATGCTCTGGCTGTCATATAGATGCGTAGCCCGATCGAAGTCGAGCTTCGCTTTCAGTGCGACAGCTTCGGCGGCCGCTGCTTGCGAAGATGCTTGGTGTACCTTGTCCTCGTATTCAGAAGATCGGATGCGGACGAGCACGGCGCCCCGGCTGACTCGATCCCCTTCCGCAACATCGCGCATCCTGCCGTCCTGGCCGCGCACCTGTTTGAGCGAAATGACGTATCCCGGAATTCTGAATGCCAGGGGAACTTCTGAATCGGGCGTCACCACCGCCGAGAAACGCAAGCCGTCGGCGCTGGAGCCCGCTTGCTTCTCGATGGCTTGAGCCTGGACCCCCTGCGGCGGTTGATTGAGTGGCTTATTCGAGCCACAGCCGGCCAGGACCAGCGCTAATGCAAGTGTTGCGATTGTCGTTCTCACGTTATTCCTCTCCCATCGCGCGGCGCAAATCTGCAAGGGAACTCCAATAAGAAGAAAGCGCCTGCTGATACTGAAATGATGTTTCTGAACTTCGAGCCTGAGCTTGCAGAAGATCTCTTATGAGCGCTGCTTGTTCTTTGTATTTATTACCAGTGACGCGGAATTCTTCGGCTGCGGCTTCGTGACCGGTGCGGGTGGCCTTCAACAGCAAGGCAGCCTCTTTCCACTTGCGGTATTTCGACCCCACTTCAACCCCGATCTGCGATTCTGCCTCTTGTGTGCCGTTGTGCGCTTGCGCAAGAGTGTTGGATTTTTCGCGTACCCGATTGTGGCGGCGTCCCCAATCGAATGGCTCCCAAGTCAACGCAAAGCCGGCCACACCGACGTTCGTCGGAAGGACCTGCACGTTCTGAACCCCCATGTAGCTAACAGCGACGCCGAAGTCCGGTATGTACTCGGCTTTGGCGATGCGGCGGTCGTAGTCGGCTTGTTTTTCCTTCAAATGAGCCTCGCGGATCTCAGGCCGATTCTGCGACGCCTGCTGGCGCGCCTCCTCCAGACTCAGAGCCGCCGTGTCCTCCTCAGGAATGGAATCAACCCGAAAAGAAGTGGCAAGATCCCGTGCCAGGAGTTGATTCAGGTGCTCGTGTTGTGTCGCAAGTCCGTTCTCGGCAACCGACAAGTCATACTGCGCCTTGGCCAAACGCGCATCGACCTCCAGCGCGTCTCCCTTGAGCACGGTCTGCTCTGCAACGTATCGCGACGTAACTCGCTGCGCCTCTTCCAGCGTTCGAACTCCTTCGCGTGCTGCATCCACCGCAGATTGCGTTGCAACCAGCTCGAAATATGCAC
>Ga0326728_10009115_pt1 | contig 24095 bp, 19 predicted proteins | sample MB3enrmetagenome_FD_207602 | JGI IMG/M metagenome (GOLD analysis project Ga0326728, IMG submission 207602) | Lab enriched peat soil microbial communities from McLean, Ithaca, NY, United States - MB31MN | ecosystem: Environmental > Terrestrial > Soil > Wetlands > Peat | place: USA: New York... | reverse complement strand
CTATGTAGTCCTCCATATCCTGGTAAATCCGCCGCTTATCGAGGTCGACGGAGTTGCCGTTTTCATCGAGGCGCCCCGCGCTATGCACGAAGCGGAAAAATTTGTCCTTGGACGCCATCCTGAGAAAGTGCTCATAGCCCCGTCGATAAAGCAGTTCTTCGGAATGACAAACATAGAAGGAATCGCTCATCTGAGCGCAGGCTACGGAAAAGGGGCTATGGGTGGGGCCTTCGCAGCTAAGTTTTACGATTGCCTGTTTGCCCTTCATGATACCTTTGATAATGTCCAGGACCTCCGCCAGGCCCTCCTCCCTCTCTTTTGCGAGCAGGGCGCCGCCCATGAGCGGGACAAGTTCTTTTCTCACCAGGTTCTTTGTGGCCCCGGGCGCCCGGCCCTGGTCCCCAAATCCATCGTAATGGATCGTGTGACCCTCTTTTGTCAGGGGTTTTTCCTCTTTGAGCGCGAGCGAGTTTTTCCTGATATATTCCGCATCGGCGTCGCTGTCATCACACATATAGACGGAATCGGGTTCGCAAAGCTCGGTATATTCGCCTATGAATTCGAAGAGCTTGGGGTTATCGAGTTGGAGGAGTTTGCGGTAGCTTTCGGCGGACATTTTCTGCCGAAGAAGTGGAGCGTAGCGGTTGTTGTCGAGCTCTGACATTATCTGGTACCCCTTCTGGCTAAAATTTTGGTGCATCCTGAAAGGCGACTTGGTCACGCCTTATAATAAGTACGCAATGCCTCAAACGCATTCTCTATAGATACTCAAAACTGCATCCAACAGGGTTGTAAAATGCAGGTTATGAGAGTTAGACACATCTTGTTGTTCGGCATCGCCGCCGCGGCAGATGCGAATGCCGGGGCATCCGGCGTTTTCGGCGGCCTCCATATCGGAGTCGCTGTCGCCGATAAAAAACGTGTTGCCGGGACCGATGCCTGCAAATCGGCAAGCGGCAAGTATCATGTCAGGAGCGGGTTTGCGGCACCCACATTTTTCGTCCGGGCGATGTGGACAGTAAAAGGCGGCCTCAATACTTCCGCCGTATTCCTCCACCCGCTGAATGAGCCCTTCATGAATTCCCCAGAAATCGCTCCAGTTGATAAGACCTCGATTGACCCCCGACTGGTTGCTCACCAATATGACGGAGATATCTTTGCCATGGAGGTATTTGAGCGCTTCGAGGGCATCCTCGTAAAAGCGAACTTCTTTCAGGCTCTTTACATAATCGGGACGGTTCACATTCAAAACGCCGTCCCGGTCCATGAGGAGGAAACGGCTGTTTTTCGGTTTGGGGCAGTTGAGCCATGAAAGCATTATTACCGGTCCGTCCTGATTTGATTCATAATATAGCCAAATCAGGTTTGAAAAGATGTATACTATTAATAAATCCGGCTTGAAGGTTGAAAGCGCAGCTTTCGTTAAACGCAAACTTTTACTCTATCACGTGACCATGCTTCAAGCAACTGATCTCGAAAAACTGCAGGATGAACTCGAGTACCGATTCCAGAACAAAGAGCTTCTTTTCCGTGCGCTGGTCCATCGTTCCTTTGCCTACGAGAATCAAGACGTTGCGGCAGATAACGAGACCCTGGAGTTTCTTGGCGATTCGGTGCTCGGATTGGCAATAAGCCACCTGCTGCTCGATCTTTTTCCGGACTTTGATGAAGGAGAGCTGTCCAGGCTCCGCTCTTCTATCGTAAATGAGCGTGAGCTGGCGCAAATCGCATCGAGTGTCAATCTGGGCGATTATCTTCTCCTCGGAAAGGGGGAGGAACTCTCGGGAGGACGGCAGAAACCATCGCTTTTGGCTAACGGGCTCGAAGCGCTTCTTGCCGCCGTGTATCTGGACGGGGGGCTGGATTCGGCTGTCCGGCTGGTTCAAAAGATGTTTCACGGCTATCTTGAACACAGGGAAGAGGACTACCTGCTAAAGGTCCTGGATAAAGATTATAAAACTCAGCTCCAGGAGATCACGCAGGCGCAGCTCAAGCTTACCCCCACATATTTCCTCGAGGCCGAAGAAGGGCCTGACCACGACAAGACTTTCTTTATGAGGGTCGCAATCGGAGACCGGGTGCTGGCGCACGGTTTTGGGAAAAGCAAAAAAGAAGCCCAGCAGGAAGCCGCGCGAAAGGCAATCACTGAAATCGGAAAAGATTCCGGACTGCTTCACTCACATGCCTCCTAAGAAGATAATCTATCCTGTTTTCCTGCCTCACGCGGGCTGCCCCTTTCAATGCGTCTACTGCAATCAGCAGGTGGTTGTCTCCCACGATCATCGGGAACTTCGTATCCTGGAGATTGTAGAGTCCCGTTTGAGGGCCTACTCCGGCGAGGTCCTCAGATCGGGCCGCTCCGGCGAGATTGCCTTCTTTGGCGGCACCTTCAGCGCTTTGCCGCACGCGTTGATCGAATCCATCCTTACCGCTGCCTCTATTCATGTAAGGCAGGGTGTTTTCACCGGGATTCGTTTTTCAACCAGACCGGATTGTCTGGGAGATGAAGTTATCGGTATTTTTTCAAAATACCCGGTCCGCACAATTGAGCTGGGCGTTCAGAGCTTATGTGACTCCGTCCTGCAAGAGAGCCGGCGAGGGTATTGCGTGAGATCGGTCTATGATTCGGCAAAACGGGTCAGGGATGCAGGATGGGCTTTGGGCATTCAGATGATGGCAGGGCTGCCGGGCGACACTCGAGGGCTGTTTGTCCAATCCATGCGTAAGGCGATTGAGCTCGCCCCCGATTTTCTGCGCATCTATCCAACCCTGGTCCTTGAAGGGACAAGGTTGGCTGACTCCTTTAGAAAGGGGGTCTACACCCCCTTGAGTCTCGATGAGGCCGTAACATGGCTTGCACCGGCCTATGATGCGGCGCTCAGGGCCGGCATACCCGTTATTAGGATGGGCCTGCACACGGACCCTGCCCTGGAAAAGCCGGGGGTTATTCTGGCCGGACCTTACCATCCGGCTTTCGGGTACCTGGTAAAGTGCCGTTGGTGGCGGGACCGGGTAGATCACGAATTTGCCTCGTTATCCGAACTGGCCGGCGGCGAAATTGTTCTGCGGGTCTCCCCAAACCTGGTGAGCGATGTTATTGGACATGGAAGATCAAACCTGAAGTACTGGCAAGCCCGATGGAATGTAACCGTAAAGGTGATCGGAGGGGTTGGCCGGGGCGGGAATGAAATGTTTATCGAAAGACCTGAACAAAGTAAATACGGAAACACCGGATGAGCGGGTGACCCTTTCCGGGAGTGCAGGAGGCCCTCTCTTGGTACAGGTTGTGGAAAAAAAAGAGTTCAAATCGGGATACGCAGCTATCGTAGGCGCGCCTAACGTCGGGAAGTCCACTCTGCTGAATCAGATCCTCAAGCAGAAGATCTCTATCACGGCGCCTAAACCCCAAACGACCAGGAACCGAATTCTTGGAATACTTACCGCAAGCGGCTACCAGATCATGTTTGTGGATACGCCTGGAATACACAAGGCGCAGGATGAGTTCAACCGGGGACTCGTAGCAACAGCGCTTGCCGCCCTGGGCGAAAGCGACGTCGTTGTCTTCATGATAGATCCGGAGTTCGCTTACGGGCCGATAAATGAATACATTATGGGCAATCTTCGCCGGATTCATACGCCGGCAATACTCGTGATCAACAAGGTCGATACGCTCAGGAATAAAGGCGACTTGCTGCCACTGATGCAGGGTTACGGGGAGGGGTTCGATTTCAAAGCCATAATTCCCGTTTCCGCCCTGAAAGGCGATGGTGTAGGGGAAATCCTGACGGAGGTCGTGTCACTTTTGCCGGAAGGACCGCAGTATTATCCGGGAGATTCCGTCACAGACCAGCCGGAGCGCTTTTTTGCAGCGGAGCTGATCCGGGAGAAAATTTTCCATCTCGTTCACCAGGAGATCCCGTACGCGGTCGCCGTAACTATCGACAGGTTCAGCGAAATACCTGAGAAGAAGCTTATAGAAATCGAATCGACAATCAATGTGGAGCGTGAGTCTCAGAAGGCTATCATAATAGGGAAGGGCGGGCAGATGCTCAAGGAGATCGGAAAACAGGCCCGAATAGAAATAGAGACCTTCCTTGGATGCCACATATATCTCGGTCTTTTTGTGCGCGTACAGAAGAACTGGAGAAAAGACCCACGGGCCCTGCTTGAATTCGGATACCGGAGTACCTGATACCAAGTTGCGCTCAAGACCGGGCGGGGATAAACCCGCCCCTACAGGATTGTCGCTCGGCTCAAACGTGGGGGAGGGCTTTAGGAGCTGTTGCCCAAAGCATGCACATCAGAAAAACACCCTGGTGTGAGAAAAACTCACGTTTCGTCATTCCGGCAGGGCTTTTGGGCCGGAATCCAGTGTCTGGATTTAAATGCCGGATTGACAAGCAATTCTCCTAAAGCCTGGATTCCGGCCCAAAAGCCCTGCCGGAATGACGGTTATGGGAATCTCTCGGCCAGCCAAAAACTATCGCGTATGGCGCTTATGGTAAGCTAGGTCGTAGGATGGGTGAAGCGAAGCGCAACCCATCACCAGGCCGATTTAATAGCATCTTGAATGCGACTTGGTATGAACTGGATCACTTATTCCTGGAATAGCTCTGCTCCGGATACACGATGACCCGTCTGTCCGGGTCCCTGCCGATGCTCCCCGATCTTAGCCCGCTTTGCTCTGCCAGTATGTGCTGGAGCCTTCGCACACGGGAGTTCTGAGGCGAGAGTTCGACGGTTCGGCCATGCTCGCGGACGGCTTCAACGGCCGCCCGGGCCTCTTGGATTCCCGCTTCTTCATCTACGTTTATCACCTCTTCAGAGGGGAAAAGCGAGCGCAGGAAGTTCTCCATCTGGGTCGTAGTGTTGCTCTTGAGAACATACCTGGGCGTTCCCCTGGCTTCTGCTTCCCGAATATTTCCAGGTTGCCGCTTTTCCAGCGATTTCAGGGAAACAATGAGATCGGCCCTGTCGATCTCCGAAGTGATTACTGCGGGCAACCGGAGTTTCTCCATTACACGTTCGAGCCTTATCCGGCTCACCCCATAGGAGAATATCCTGATATTTCTCCGCCTCGGCCGTTTGCTCGCCAGTTTCAGGACCGGTCTTTCGGCGGCGGCATCTATTTTTTCCTCTTCGCGCGGTTCGGGCCGGCTCACCTCCACGCGGCCTCCTTCCCCCCTGGTCCGGATTTCGGGAGAGACTGGAATACCTCGCAGAAAGCGGTCCACCACCTCGGCTACGTTATCGTAGACAGCCAGCCGGCCGCGCTCCTGGATCTCGATCATTACGTTGAAAGTCGGGGGCGCTTTGCGCTCGAGCACCGTCTTTTGGGTCCTGCGCCTTCGGGCTTCTTCGTCGGAGAGGGTAACGGCCTGGATGCCGCCCACAAGGTCCATCAGGGTTGGATTTTGAAGAAGATTTTCAAGGGTCCTGCCATGAGCGGTGGCGATGAGCTGCACGCCCCGCTCGGCAATCGTTCGAGCAGCGGCTGCTTCAGCCTCGGTTCCGATTTCGTCTATGACTATCACCTCGGGCATGTGGTTTTCGACGGCCTCGATCATGACGGCATGCTGCTTATAGGGAGAAGGTACCTGCATCCGGCGCGCGCGGCCGATCCCGGGGTGGGGAATATCACCGTCTCCGCCTATTTCATTTGAGGTATCGACGATGATTACCCTTTTGCCGAGATCGTCGGCAAGAACGCGCGCAGCCTCCCGGAGCAGGGTCGTTTTTCCCACGCCGGGCGGACCCACCAGCAGCAGCGATTCGCTTTCTTCAACGACGTCACGCACGATGTCCACGGTACCGAAAACCGCCCTTCCAACCCGGCACGTCAGGCCGATAATCGACCCGGTCCTGCTCCTTATCGCCGATATCCTGTGCAGGGTGCGTTCGATTCCCGCGCGGTTATCCTCGGAAAACTTTCCCGTATGGGAAACTACGTAGCTTAAATCGTCGCGTGTAACCTGTTCATTGGAGAGATATTCCATCCGGTTTTCGAACCGGACCTCCGGATTTCTTCCCAGATCGAGCACGATTTCAAGAAGCGAAGACAGGTCCTGCCTGGACTCGACCCTTTCGCGAATGTGCGGAGGGAGAACCTCGATCAGCGATTGAAGATCATCAACGGAATCTGCACCGTGATTCAATTCGTTTTCTCCATGATCCTGGTCGGATAAGTGTGTGATACCGAGTTGCGTTCAAGGCCGGGCAGGGTAAACCCATCCCCGCCGCATTGTCGCACCGTTCTTTCGTAGGGGAGGGCTATAGGGGCCGTTGCCCAAACATGCATATCGGAAATCATCCCAGTCCGAAAAAATCATCCCAGGCCGAAAAAATCATCCCAGTCCGGAAAAATCATCCCAGGCCGGGAAAATCATCCCAGTCCGGAAAAATCATCCCAAGCCGGAAAAATCATCCCAGGCCGGAAAAATCATCCCGGTCCGGGAGAATCTCACATTTCGTCATTCCGGCAGGGCTTTTGGGCCGGAATCCAGTGTTTTCATTGAGCAGCCGGATTAACGAGCAATTTCTCCAAAGACGCTGGACCCCGGCTCAAAAGCCCTGCCGGGGTGACGGTTATGGAAATCTCTCGGCCGGCCAAGAAAATATATTTGGGCAACAGCCCCTTTATGCCCTCCCGAGTTCCCATAATATCAAGGAACTACCCGAACATTCCGCTTGTCATATATAAAATTTTCATAATGCCTGCAAGTCAGGAGTCAATTGGACCGTCTTAGAATATCAATTAATCTGGACAGGTCTAGGCAATTCGTGGGGCTTTGCATAAAGAGGCGAATGTAAATGTTCATCCGGCAAACGAGTACCCGAGGTTTGGATGTTTGCCCCAAAGGGGCTCAATAAGTCAGCCCAGGGTCAGTCTCGCGCCTCGCGGGACGTCACCCTGGGTATGAATGCACACAAACCGATTTTACCCTGCAAGGGTTACATAAAATCTGCCATACTCATGTCTGTCCGGAGATTGAGGCATTCGCGCGGAAATCCTTTTTTATGTAACTTTCAAGCCAAGAAACTCTAAAAGCCCCCAGGGCGAATTCACAGCAGACAGATATTGTCCTTTCTCCTGCTCCAGGCACTCGTTGCCGGATGAACCCAATTTGCCGGGCTTTGCATCAGGAGGCGAATATAAAACCGGCCGGTCATCCTGATAAAACAGGCCGGCCGGCCGCGGTATATATCTTTTGGCCCATCAGCTCGATCAGGCTTCGGGCCACAGCTTCGCAGCTTGTCCGCGGAGTTTGTATTTCTGCACCTTTCCGCTGGCAGTAAGCGGAAGCTGACGAATAAAAGTTACATATTTTGGGACCTTGTAGTTGGAAATCTTCCCACGGCAAAAATTCTGGACGTCCTCAGGGGCTATATCATAGCCCTGCTTGAGGATCACAAACGCGCCGACCTGTTCTCCATATTTTTTGCTGGGGACCCCGACTACCTGCACGTCCTGAATACCCTCCATCCTGTAAATGAACTCCTCGACCTCGCGAGGGGATATGTTCTCGCCGCCCCGGATTATCAGGTCCTTGAATCGACCCGTTATGGCCACGTAACCATCCTAGGGCGCAACGCCGGGTTGCTGCAGAACATTATATCATTTTTATCAGGTTGGGACTGAAGGGGCCAGGTTATCAAGGCGAGCTGTTTCCCAAACATTGCTGGAGTCTTATAACGTAAGTCCCATGGATAGCAAAGACAAAAATCGAAAGAAATACGGTAGCGCCGTCTTCCATGGCGGCGTGTTACGGGCAAGAGAGGATGGGATCAATGTGATCGAGCCTTGCGATCAACAAAATAGCGTGGCTGCCTGATTGTCTTGAATGAGCCTTGCACGGTCTGACTGGGTCTATCTTTGAGAATTCCACGGTAGCGCCGTCTTCCATGGCGGCGTACATTATATGGAAGCCATTTCCACAAGGCAATTTCATTGTCGGAGGAGGCCCGCTTCTATGTCCTATGACCCTTTATCTCTTATTCACGCGAAGACAACAAAAAAGGTCGTGTCACCGGGCGAACAAATCAAGGCCGAATTTGAAGCTTTCGCCGGTCGGCCGTTGAACCCTTTCTTCGACACAGATGAGAATCAATGCCGCTGGGCTAAAGTGACCGCCCGGCAAGACGGCTGAAACAAAGCACAGGTTGCAGGGGAGAGACTCTCATGTCCCACGACTGCTTCATCAGCTACGCATCGGAAGACATCCGATACGCCGAAAAACTTTATCGCAGGCTCACCACCGAGAAATTCAAGGTCTGGTTTGACAAGGCTCGGCTGAAGCCTGGCTATGACTGGCACAAGGAGATCGAAGAGCACTGCGAAAACAGCCTAGTGATCCTACCCGTACTTACTCGCCGGTGGAAAGAGTCTGCTTGGACCAGGTATGAGACTTACGGAGCCGAGTCTGTCATCCCTCTGGTGTTCGAGGGAGGCTTCGAGGAAGTGAGCACCCCTCCGCTTCGCCGCTTCCAGGCGCAGGCGCTGGACTTTCGTCATATAGACACAAGCGAGGACAGTTGGTCACAGCTTCTTGCCGCTATCCGCGAACTTCAGGACCAGCCTCAGCCAGAGGCAAAGGATCGCCGCGAGGTAAACATCCCGTACTCCGCTAATCCCTGTTTTGTCGGCCGCGAGGCGCAACTGGACGAGATTCACGAAAAACTCTTCCTCAACCCGACAACCGCTCTGACCCAAGGGCGCGCGCAAGCCATAACGGCACTCGGCGGGGTCGGCAAGACCACCCTGGCCCGCGAATACGCCGAAAAATTCTGGCGCTGCTACCGGCAAATATTCTGGGTGAATTGCAGGATCGGCGTCGAGGTCGAATACGCCAGGTTTTTCGCAGTCCTTTTCCCCGAACGCGCAAAATACGATCTCAAAGACGAGGAGAAAGCCAAACAGGTTTTATACGAATTCAAAAGAGTGGACACCCCACTGCGTCTTCTCATCCTCGACGACGCCCCCGATGATTCTATCGAGCAATGGCTGCCTAAGCCCGGCAACTGCCATACCATCATAACGTCCAGGTTCACCTCCTGGTCGGCGGGAGTGGAGCAGACGCCCGTGTGGATTCTCGAAAAAGAGCCTGCACGCAAGTTCCTGCTCAAACGTACAGGGCGAGATCGGGATGGTTTGAAGGCCGACGACTTTAAAGCCTCTGAGGAACTGGCCGAAAAACTTGGCTATCTGCCCCTTGCCCTGGAACAGGCCGCGGCCTATATCCATGAGGAGGGACCGCTTTTCGGTTTCCGCACATACCTGGGATATCTTGCGAAGGCTGAACACGAAAGAAAGCTGTTTGCCAAAAAATCTTCCAAGGGTTCCACCGATTACCCGGACGCTCTCTTTACCACCTGGCGCACTACCATCGACAAGCTCTCACCTGGAGCACGGGCCATTTTGAGGCTTTCGGCATGCATGGCTCCGACTCCGATACCTTTCCCCATGTTCATGAAAAGTATTCACACCATCGTTGAACAAGCAGAGGCCCTTGGTCCCGCTAACCCCCACGGGTCTTCCCCACCCGACGAACTCGATCTCCGCGACTGGAAATCAGAGCTGGCAAGATATTCAATGATCAGGCTGAACGCTTCATCTCCCGGACCGGATGCAGTTGAGTCTTTTTCGGTCCATGGACTCGTTCAAAGGGTAGAATGGCTGAACCAGGAAGATGCCGATCGCCGCAACAGCCTGGGAAGGGCCGTAGGTATGTTCAATAATTATTCTCCCGATCCTACGCATGGACCCAAGAGCCGCGCAACCTGGGATATTCTCCTCCCTCATGCCGAATCCCTTTCAGCCTTGGAATACGAGGAAAAGGAAACCGGCCGCGTCCCTGACATAGGTCTTCTCGATCATATTGCGAGCGCTTTCAAGGAAAGAGGCTGGTATGATCGGGCCATTCCCCCTGTAAAAAAGATGTGTAGTATAAATGAAGAAAGTTTCGGCTCCGAGCATCCTAACACTCTCAGAAGCCTAAACAATCTGGCGTATTTGCTTGAGCTCACGGGTGATTACGTTCAGGCAGAGCTCCTTTATCGGCGTGCCATGGAGGCTAAAGAGCGAGTCCTTGGCCCCGAGCATCCCGATACTCTTACGACCGTGAACAACCTGGGGTGTTTGCTTAAGCTCAAGGGCGATTTCGTTCAGGCTGAGCCCCTTTTGCGGCGTGCGCTTGAATGCCGCGAGCGGGTCTTCGGCCCCGAGCATCCCGATACTCTTTCGAGCGTAAACAACCTGGCGCTGTTGATCCGTGGCATGGGTGATTACGCGCAGGCTGAGCCCCTTTTGCGGCGTGCGCTGGATAGTTGCGAGCGGGTCAGTGGTCCGGAACATCCCGATACGCTTACGAGCGTAAACAACCTGGCCGAATTGCTTTTCCGCAGGGGTGATTACTCGAAGGCTGAGCCTCTTTATCGGCGCGCTCTGGACAGTTGCGAGCGGGTCTTTGGCCCCGAGCATCCCCTAACTCTTACGAGCGTAAACAACTTGGGGTTATTGCTTGATAGCACGGGTGAACACGCGCAGGCTGAGCTTCTTTATCGGCGCGCTCTGGACAGTTGCGAGCGGGTCCTTGGCCCCGACCATCCCTTAACTCTTACGAGCGTAAACAACTTGGGCTTATTGCTTCTTCACAAGAGAGATCACAAGCAGGCAGAGCCACTTTTGCGGCGCGCGCTTAAATATCGCGCGAGAGTTCTCGGCCCAGAGCATCCCGCAACCCTTACGAGCTTAAATAACATGGCGTCCTTGCTTGCCAGGAAGGGTGATTCTGCACGCGCAGAGGCGCTTTATCGCAGGGCGCTGGCGAGTCGCGAGAAAGTCCTCGGCCCAGTGCATTCAGATACGCTTACGAGTGTAAACAATCTGGCAAGATTCCTTGAGAGCAAGGGTGATTATGCTCAGGCTGAGCCACTTTTTCGACGTGCACTGGAAGGGTTGGTCGCAATCAGTAGTGCAATGGGGCGCAGACACCCCAACTTAGAGACTTGTTCGGCAAGCTATGCTCACTGCCTCGCAAAAATGGGCTTTACGAAGGGCTACATTATCGAGAAGGTCAGCAATTTGTTGAATGGATTCACTTCCCGTTAAGTGGTTTGTCCGTTTGGTATTGGCATTGACCTCGACCCCTATGCTGGCGGAAAAACAAATGTTCCATTCAGTGTTGAACAGCCTGATTTGACAGGGAGCGTGCATATCCATCGCTTCCAGCCGTCCTTGCCCGAAGTGTTATTCCCAAAACACCACTTTAAGCGAAAGCCCTCGGATCTTCGCATGCGGCGAGTGTGACCACAAATTCAATCCCACCGGGGAGAGGAATTTAAAGCGCATCTTATTTGAGCTACCGGGCAATCGGGTTGCGCAAGGATGCGCAAAAAGGTCCAGTTAAATACAACATTAATGTCTAGAACGACTCCTCGACAACCAGAATTCCCGACCCCTCCATCCTGTCCTCCTTGAGCGCCAGCAGCGCCTTATTGGCCTCGATCAGCGGGAAAATCTGAACCTGGGGCCTGATGGGGATTTCGGCGGCGATCCGTAGAAGCTCCATGCCGTCCTGGCGAGTATTTGCCGTTACACTGTGGATGTTTTTTTCAAAGAAAAGGTGATTCTCATAATCCATCTGCGGGACCGGGGTCATGTAGATTCCGGCAAGGGCCAAAGTACCGCCTTTCCTTAAGTGCTCCAGGGCCTTGGGGACAAGGTCGCCGGCCGGGGCAAAAATGATCGCGCTGTCGGTAAGTATCGGCATCTTCTCCGGTTCTTCACCCACCCATTGAGCGCCAAGCCTCTTGGCAAGCTCTCTATGTTTTTCGCCCCGCGTGCACACGTAAACATTACAGCCCATGTGCACGGCTATCTGGATCACTATGTGGGCCGAGGACCCGAACCCGTATATTGCCAGGCTTTCACCTGGACGCAGTCCGCTGCGCTTCAGACTGCGGTATCCAATAATGCCTGCGCACAACAGTGGGGGTGCGTCGAGGTCTGAAAAGATATCGGGTATCGGATAGGCGAACTCTTCACTTACCAAAGCAAACTCCGCATACCCGCCGTTCTCGTGGTAGCCGGTAAACCGGGCGCTTTCGCACAGGTTTTCCCGGCCGTTCCGGCAATAAACGCACTCTCCGCACGTATGGCGCAGCCATGCTACACCGATCCTTTGCCCGAGCGCAAATCTCGTCGATCCTTCCCCCAGCCGATCTACTATCCCCACGATCTGATGTCCCGGAACGACCGGATGACCGGGAAAGGGCAACTCGCATTCGATAACGTGAAGGTCAGTTCGGCAGACGCCGCAGGTCCTCACCCGGACCCTCACTTCCCCGGGCCCTGGAGACGGGTCGGCAAGCTCCAGGCATTTAAGAGGGGCTGATTCAACAGGGGCGCATTCAGTGAGCACCATGGCCTTCATGATCTTCTCCCCCTTCTTGTTGGAACTTTGCGGGTTGATTTGTTCCCGCAAATTCTTCATAATTGCGGAATCCGAGGAACAGAGGTGAACTTGACTGACGTAAACCATACCAAAAAAGACCCGCCCCACAAAGCGCGATTTGTTATCCGGCTGGCAGCATTGGGGGCCGCAGCTCTTCTTTTTGTAGTTTTGCTCCCGATCATCTTTCTGCACGTGCCCCCGCTCCAAAAGGAAATCATACGCAGGGGTGTCGCCCGGGTCGAAGCTGCTACTAACTTCAAGGTACAAATCCGCTCTTACCGGTGGTGGCCCTTTTCAGGAATAAATTTTGCCGGTGTAAAGATCGAGTCGGAAGGAAAGCAGATCCTCGACTGCGACAAAGTTCACCTCAAGTACAGGCTGTCTATAAAGCAGCCGTATATCATTGTTGAAGAAGTCTACCTGGAGAAGCCTTTTCTGCATCTTGAAAGAAGCGCCGACGGCAAATGGCAGGTCCCTGCCTCGTCTGCGAGAGCAGGGCAGGGGAGCGGCCCGGAGGATGAGCCATACTGGGCTCATATGCAGCTTCCCAGAATTCAGATCGTCTCCGGTACAATTGAGGCCAGGCAGCAGGGAGATACGATTCTATCCGTTAAAGATATTTCCGGGGCCGTTAATCTCAAAGCAGTATCAGGAGCTGAAGGCCCTAGAATTCTGCTGGAGTTCCAGAATGTTCATGCTCATTCGCAGACCGGCCAATCCGGTACGTGGGACATTCAGGGTTCCGGAGTACTCGATGAACATGAGTTACGCGTCGCAAGCGCGTTTCTTTCCGGCCCGGATAACTGCCGGATGTGGATTCAGGGACAATGGGACATTGGAAATTTCGATAATGGAAAAGCAAATCTGCTAATCAAAAATTTTTCGGCGGATAGCATTCCCTTGCTTCAGCCTCACCTCAGTGGACTTTCCGTCCTTTCAGGAAAAATTGCCGTAACGCGCTCAGATGGCAGGTGGTCCATCGACCACGATGTGTCAACGGACCTTGGCAGTGTTAAAGGCGTTCTCCAGATCGAAAAAACACCTGCCGGCGCTCAAAACGTCCTTCTCGATACGCGCTTCACAGATCTCAATGTCCACTTATCATCCGAATTGCCGGATTGCCGTCTGAACGGCCGTATGGAAATCAAAGCGGGAATCGAGAGGGGAAACCTGCGTGATGCCCAATTCACGGCCCGGCTCGACCAATCGACGGTCGGCGCCGAGACGATCCAGTTATGGGACCTTAACGGGACATGGGAACAAAGCGTTCTGACGGTCAGGAGTAGCGCTCTGAAATGCTCTCTTGCCGATCTCAAATTTTCGCTTATCGCCGATCTGCGCGGTTTATCGGATGTCAGTCACAAAGGCGGCGTCACGGCTGAAGTCACTCTTGAAAAGGGAAACCTGGAGAAAATCAACTCCAGGCTCAATCAAAAGGTCGGGGGTCTGATTTCGGTCGAAGCCAACTACAACCCGGGTAATTTTACGAACCCAAGACTGTGGCAGGCAAAGATCGACGCCAGGCTGAACATTCCGGAAATCGTCTCTCTTAAAGGCTCGGGAACCTTTAATAACGGTGAGGTCAAGGCGGACTACGACCTCGATTTGACAGACGCACAAAAAATCGCCCTGCTCGTGCCTCAATGGCAGGGAAAGGGTAGGGTGTCTTCGCGAGGGACCCTGAACGGCAAATGGCCGGATTTGTTTTGGGATGGTGAAATTAACTCGCCGCGCTTTCAGTATTCAAATTATCAGGCGGACCAGCTTGCCGTTAAAGGAAAGGGAAAACTCACCGGAAAAGAAGATCGGCGAGAGATTTCTCTTAAAGCTCAGAATGTGGTTATAGACGGCAGAAAGCTTGCTTCGATCAACGTCGATCTCGATCAGCAAAAGAATTCATGTTCTTTCCGGTTTAATGGAGACGGAATGCTCGATCAGCTCTCCGCTCGTCTTTCCGGCAAACTGGACAGGATTTGGGAATTCCCGCTCGTATCCGTCTCGACTCAGGGCCAACTCCAGTGGAAGGAGTTAGGCGGGACGGTGGATGCAAAGTTCGACATCGAAAATGACGGAATAAAAATCCGTTCGGCATCTCTACAGCATGGCAGTCAGAAAATATCAGCTTCCAGCGGCGCCATATCCGAATCGAGAACTGAACTTTCGCTTTCCATCGAGTCGATCAACGCCACACAGCTATGTGAAATGCTCGGCATCAAGGATCGTCCGGGCGGGACCATTTCCGGGCAGATACAGGTGAGCGGCAGACCCGATGAACCTGAAGGCAAAATCAACATTCAGGGGACCGGCCTTACCTATGGCAAACAGCAGATCGAAGCTCTGACTTTGCAGGGGAATTATTCAAAGAATACCCTGATTGTCCAGGGGACGGCGAAGGCCGCAGAGATCCGGAATCCACTCGCGATTTCCGCCAGAATTCCAGTCAGGCTCAGCCTTAAACCACCTCAGTGTGACCTGAAACTTTCCGAAGAATTCAGCTCGGATGTGAAAATCTCAGGCTTGAAAGCCGAAGCGCTTCTGCCTTATCTAAGCTTTCTGACTAAAGCAGGCGGACAACTGGAAGGAGACATTCACTGCGCAGGCAGCCTGAAACAACCGGTTGTAAGCGGCGCAGGGACATGGAAAGACGGCTTATTTCAGCAAAGACAATGGCTCCATCCTGCTGAACATATTGAGGCCGAGTGGCAGGCCGACTCGAAGAATCTCTACGTCAGGAAGGCCGAAGTCTCTCACCTGGGCGGGACCGTTACAGTAACAGGTCAGATCGATTACCCGAAATTCAGTACGCTCCAATTCAAAGCTGACGGCAAGGACCTCCAGGTTAGCGACATCTATGGAATAGAAGGAAAAGTCTCGGGCCATGCCGAGATAAACGACAATCCCGAGGCGGCGGATCTGACCGGGAAACTGCTCTTCTCCAAGGCGCAGTTGAACCTCGGAAAACTTGAAACCGAAATCGCGCAGAATATCGAGATCATCGAGCCGAACACCAGCGGGGATATGATTGAACTGAAAACCTCGAAAGCTCCGAGCAAATTCTCCAACAGGCTCACCATGGACGTAGAGCTGGAATTGCCGCAAAACGGAACATGGGTGAACGGAAAGAGCCTCAAAGCGGAAATAAACGGCGCTCTGTGGCTGAAAAAAACCCCCGATGGGCCTGTCACACTTGTCGGGGAATTGCACGCATTGAGGGGTACCTATAATTTTCAGGGCAAAGAGCTGAAGATAGTCGAAGGCTCACTGGTGTTCATGAATAAACAGCCCGATCCTGATCTCCGGATTATCTGCCGCAAAGAGGTTAGAGATGTTACTGTTCAGGCGCTTGTTGCAGGACCGCTGAGCCATCCTAAGCTGGTGCTCAGCAGCGTACCGGCGATGAACCAGGTCGATATTCTATCTTATTTCATGTTCGACCGGCCCGCGGGGGACCTCACCACAAGCCAGAGTTCCCAGTTGCAGGGCGGCGCTGCTTCCTGGCTTGGTTCCGAGAGTTCCAATATGATTAAGAGCGTTATGGGAAACAACCCTCTGGCCCCGGATGCGGTCGGCTACAGGAGCTATACATCGAAGTACGATCACAGGTTCGACTATGATGAGAGCCAGGCGGCTACCGGCAAGGAAACCGACATAGTTGAAATTGGGAAGGACATAACCCCGGACCTCCACGTCACGTACGGAAAGGAAATAAAGGGAGAAGAGGGTAACGAAGTCCAGGTTGAGTACAGAGCAAGTAGAGGACTGTCACTTAGAACACAGGTCGGCGCTGAGCAGACCGGGGTTGACATCTTCTGGAGGCATGATTTCGGTAAGTAAAACATACTAAGGAGTTCTCTAATGAAAATGAATGAGATTCGAAGCCTCGCCAAGAGTTTGGGAATAAATTCGTTCGGGAAGAGCAAAGTTGAGTTGATAAAGGAAATTCAAAGCAAGCAGGGCAATTTTGATTGCTACGGAACCGCCGTGGATTATTGCGACCAGCTCGAATGCCTTTTTCGTGAGCCCTGCCTGTCTGAAAAACATTAAAAAAAGAAAGGACGGCGGGTTCGCGGGATGTTTGATATGCCTAATACCGACAATGCTGTTTTTTTACAGATTCAGAACAGCAAGAGACCGGACCAGGTAATCAGTCTTATTATGAGCGATTCGGACGGCCACTTCGAGACCCGGGGGTTGAAGGGGCATTTCGGAGTGGACGAGATATGGATAGACCGGAGCGAATTCCTCGTATCGATGGAGGAATACGCAATGTTGTTGTCCTATCTGCTGGAGACTATGTCGTCAGCCCAGGAACTAAACCTTCCATACAGCTACATGGAGAACTTCGAGTTTAAAGGCAGGCGGTATTCGTTCATCGGGCAAAACGGTCACAGAGTCCTCACAAAGACAGACTAAAGAAGAAGGGTGAAGAGTGAAGAGTGAAAATTTCGCCCTTCTGACCTCGCCCACAACTTCAGGGCACCCCTTCGTCCACCGCTGAGATCGCGGAGGAAATCCAGGGATTTTGAGATCACAGCCACCCGGCTTGAACAGGACTACAACGCCGGACGGACAACCCAGGTGCCCACGGGCCGCGTGGTCGCCGTTCGCGGGCGCATCAGCCGTAAACTTGGCTATGATGGCATCAATTTGAGCTTTGAGCGTAGCGGAAACGCTGCGTCCCGGAAAAACCCTGTCCCTTTAACAGGGGCCGCAAGCGCCATTCTTTCTCTGGCAAAGAAGCATGGGGTCGCCTACACCAGGACTGCAGGCGATGCGTGGGCGCAAGACATTACGCGCTTGGCCGATGATGATGTTACGCTTGATGAAATTGGATTGCTTTTGATAGAGCTTCAGCGGACGGGCCATCTCAGCCGTCCCGAGGCTTTGAGGCTTCAGGCAAATTACCTGCGCGAAGCCAAACTATGACCTTTGACCCCTTCAATGATTTTGAAACACGGGGTTATCTTCGCAATCTCCTCGGCGAAAATGACCCCGTTATCATAAAATACCTCGAACATAATAGAACAGCAAAAATGTTGCGATTTTTCAGACATGGATATATTTAGGTAATTGAGAGTTTGTTGAACCAATTTCTGGAGGTTCGACACAGGAGGAGAGTTGGCTATTAACAAATATCATCTAGGAGGAGATGCATTATGAAAAGATCATTTTGGATCGTATTATTTGTTTTCTTCGTCGGTATCTTTATGGTTGGTTGCTCGTGTCTCCCGTCGTGGCTTCAATGCGGACAAGTTGCGCAGGAGACCCCGCCTCCGCAGGCTGCGGTAGTCACACCTGCGCCTGCGCCTGCGCCTCCGCCTGCGGTAGTCCAACCGGCTCCTCCGCTCAAACAGGACCGCAACTAAACCACCCCGGCGCCCTGCCTCGCTGAATGATAAAACACGAGGCAGGGCTACTTACGGTTGTTGCCGGACGAGAGAAACATGACGATGCGGGACGCACAATTATATGGTAACAAATAGAAAAAAGATCCGGCTGTGCCTTTTGGCGGCATGGCGGTGCACAAAGCGCCCGGGGAGCGTACGCTCGATCGCAGCGATCATAACCAAAGGACTTTTTCTTGCCCTGCTAGCCATCAGTTTTATCCCCCACCAAGCTGCCGCTGCGGACAACGCTGCGCAATTGCCCAATCCGAGCCGTTCACTGTCTGCGCATGAAGTTGCATCTGATACGCAACCCAAGGCGGCGCCTTATCACAAACGGGCGAACTTCGAACGGGAGCATAAGTCCCCGGACGCCCAGCACGTGGCAGATTGGGTCGTCGATTCAGGTGACAATCGCGGCATGCCATTCGCGATTGTGGACAAGATTTACGCCAAAGTCTTTGTATTCGACGCCGACGGACGACTTCGCGGGGCAGCCCCGGCCCTGCTGGGCATGGCACGGGGCGATGACACCATCCCCGGTATTGGTGACCGGAAATTGTCGGACATTCCCCCTAGGGAGCGCGTCACACCGGCGGGTCGCTTTGTGGCTTCGCTGGGCTTCAATGTCCACGGAAAGGATGTCCTCTGGGTGGACTACAATGATGCCGTTTCCCTGCACCGGGTAGTTACCAATAACCCAAAGGAGCGCCGCCTGGAGCGCCTGGCCTCTCCAAAGCCGCTCGAACACCGTATTTCCTGGGGTTGCATCAATGTTCCGGCGAATTTCTACATTGATGTCGTGAGCCCGGCTTTTACCGGCACGTATGGCATCGTCTATGTGCTGCCGGAAACCCGGTCGAACAGCGAAACCTTCGCGTCGTATTATGACGTCGAGTGACGTTGGGGAACAGGCACAACTGCGGACCTCGACAATGGAACAAGGATATGCCGCCAGCAGTAGGATCTCCCGTTCATCGACAAGCGTCCTCATCATTTAACCAGAAAAAGGGCCAGGAAGGCCCTTTTGCCAGATGAATCCCTGGCCACCGCTGCTGAGGTCCAGCGAAGGCCCCAAAATCCGGACGGTCTCCTCGGGTTCCTCCCAGACGATCTCCGTCATTGAATACCCCTCGGCGGGTACGCCCTGGTTCCCAGTATATCTTCAATTTAAATGCGCAATTAATTTATGTAAGATTCCTTGACAGATGTTGCTTGCAGTACGGAAAAAAAGTTCACAATCAATCAGGAGAAAGCATTGAAGAATAAATTGATTTTCAATTTGATATTGCTCCTTATGGTGGCATCGGGATGTGCCCTCACTCCCGCAATTGCAAAGGAAGCAGAGAAACCGGAAACCGCGGTCGCTTCATCTGTCACGACTGGAACACCTGCCTTGGAGGTCCCTGAATGGTATTTTGATTTCGGAGAAGTAAAAGAATGGGTAGATTACACGCACGCATTCGTGATCAGGAACAAAGGAACCGGGGTCTTGGAGATCAAAAAAGTCCAGCCCGGGTGAGGGACCTCGGTGGCCGGTTTCGATAAGGCCATTCCCCCGGGGGCCGAGGGGAAAATAACTATAAGACTTTATCCGCAAGGATGTTCTAGCGGCAAAAGGAAAGTATCTCTTGTATTAACTAATGATCCACAAGTGCCCAGATTTACCTTGGTGGTCCAAGGGAAATCACACTGATTGGTCAGCCTTTCGGGAATATGGCTGAAGATAAGTGGCAATTACCGAGCACCTCAACTGGGCCTCGTCGATCTCAAAGGGTACCGCCTCATGTCAGGACGCACACCCCCCAAGGCATAGGACGGCCAACCACTTGCCGCCCGCTCGGAGGTGAGGGGTCTGCCCCAGGATGCGGATTATTGGGAAGCTGAGTCCGTGTTCTTCAGTGACCAAGGTCAATCTCGTACAGCTATCATTTTTGAATGTTCTGGTGCTCATCCTCTGCATCAGGATATTCAACACTGCTTGCCAATCTGAAAAAGTCCGATGAGAAGAGAGAGGGGTCAAACCTACACTTTTCACGCCCCAAGCTCCCTCTCAAGCATTCCAACAGATTTGCTCTGTTCCATCTCCTTTGCAACCAGTCTGTCTGCCCCGCCATCGTCAGGAGTGCAGGTGTAACCCGCTCTTTCATAAAGGCAGGCGGTATTCGTTCATCAGGCAAAACGGTCACAGAGTCCTCACAAAGACAGACTAAAAAAGAAGGGTGAAGGGTGAAGTTCACCCTTCTGACCTCACCCTAAACACTTCAGGGCACCCCTCCGCCCACCGCTGAGACCGCGGAGAAAATCCAGGGAATTTAGGGATTTAATCCCTTCAATCTCTCAATGTGCACTCTGTTTCCAACGACCACCCGTTCACTTGCTCCGCGCCCAAATGTCTCGGGGTGGTACATCTCCTCGGCCTTTGGTGGAGGCGCTATAAATTCGCCCGGTGTAGTGGCTTTGGCCCACATACGAGTAATTGTAAACACCAGCCCAAAGTAGTTCCGAAAAAGCCTTTGGATAGGACGGGAGTACGTCGGGAACTCTCGTGGTATCCCTGGAGCATCGCCGAGCAGGCGCTGCATAATATTGAAAGGCTACTCCGTTTTAAGCCGAACTAGGACCCTGGGCGAGGGGGAGCCGTGGTCTGCTGCCGTAAGCGTGCTTTAATGTGGGAGGGCTTCAGGAGTCCTTCCATGACAGGAACGAGATCCCGCAGTATACGTTCCCCATTCTTGTTCTCGATCAGGGCTGCCAGTATATATTTCCGCCAGCCGTCATCACAGACGAGGACCGAATCCGAAAAGGAGACGTCCCAATCCCCGGATTTCCGGAACAGCCTGTCCGGAGAGACGTGCTTTTCGAGGACGCTTACAAATTTGTCGTGAAGGCCCGGCCTTGAAAGTATCTCCAGCATCTGGCGTGAGCGTTCCGGGCTGATGATTTCACCGTTTGCAAGCATGTAGTAGAAGCGGCATATTTGAGTAACCGTCGCGGCGTGGTACAGGCCTTTAATGGGTTCGGGATATCGCTCGCCACCCAGCGGATAACGGGCGCCCAGCCAAATTCCCCCGCCGCTTTCGGGTATATAGAAATGATACCGCTGGAGGATGTCCCCGATACGCTTCAGGCCTATGAGATCAATCAGGTAGGAAGCGGCAGGGTTGCTCGAGCGGCGAATCATCTGGACCAACCACCCGTGGAGTTCGGGCGAGTCTAGGAGCACACCGTCTTCAATGCTCTGGTAGGCGGCCAGCAAAACCGCGATTTTGGGCAGGCTGGCCGCATACATCATCGTCCAGCCGTTTATGCTCGCGAAACGGGCATTTGGAGGGTTTGAAAGGTCCACCACCCCGACAGCCATTTTATCTTGCTCAATCAGGGTGCGCCATGACCGATTCTTGTAGAGAGCGCGCTCGAGCGCCGACTGAAGGCCTTCGTCCCCTGTCTCCGCAAAAGGACGATACTGTCCAGCCTCTAAAGGCAGGCACCCGGAAAGCTCACAAGCCCCAGTGCTTGCGCTGGAATATTCAGTTGTTATAAAGAAAATGCTTATCATCAGAATTGCTAAAAGGAGCTTCATCTCTTCCTCGATCCTTGGGCCTTCTTTCAGCAAACATCAAATTTGCCTCGCCAGGCTTGAAATAATAGCCAAAGCCGAAGGGCAAAGGTTTTATCTTCTTATCCGCCTTGTAAATCGAGGCCAGAGCCTCCTGATATTCCTGGCTGAAAGCTGAAATAGGCCTGACATAATGGCCGTAGAATCGGAGACTCCAGAGCGATGGCTCGAAGTATTTCAGCGGAATTCCCGAATCCTCCTGGACGATGTAGCGGCTCTGGTCCAGAACGAATTGCCTCGCGGTCGACACCTGGGTGTCGAATATCACGTACGCTGCGGACTTCATAAATGTGGTAAAAGGCGCCAACCGCCTGAGAAAATAGAGAAAGTGCCGGTTTCGATCGAAGGCCTGATTGTAAAGGTTCAGGCGAAAGTAGTAAAGGGTTTGAGGGTGATTCTCCTCGGAACCGGCGGCAGCAAAGGCAATCCGAATGCCCTGGATATTATTCAGGTCTACGTCTGTGGTCCCGAGGGCAGGAAACTCCCGAGCGGTGGTCCCGAGGGCGGGAAATTCCCGAACCCTCCCGTCCAGCCCCATTGTCCAGTACCGGACGTCGAGCACCTGTGCATTATTTCGTGCCAGCATGAATAGGAGGACCGGAAGAACGCCCTTTATTTCCGTTCCCTCAAGCTGAGCGTCCATATGGGAGGTCATGAAGTAGTTGATGTTTAGGAGATCGTGGAGGGAATTTTTCATGGATTGGAAATAGGACTTGAATTGCCCATCGCTCATGGCGGCAAACTTGGGGATCTCTCCGAGCGGCTCCATGGCGACCAGAACGTATGTCCGGGATCGAGGGAAAAAGGCGTTGACATTTGCAAAATCCGGTCCGCTCAATGGATAGAAGACGGTGCTGTTCGATGAGGCGGCAGCCCCAAGTTCCCTCTCAGCCCACTGATGTTCGGGTATGAGCAGCCTTTTGTTCAGATTCGTCCAGCTTCGGTCGAAAAACCGGGAATACTCCACCCATGCCGGCCTGTTTTGAAATGCGGTTAATGCACCTTGCGGAACTGCCATTCCTGCTATGAACCGGGCGTAATGGTTGTACACTCCGCCATAGTCGGGGCTCTTCCCGGCCGGGAAGGCCGGGTTGTCAATGGCGTCCGGCCGCCGGGCCGTCGCAAAATCATTTATAGAGAAAAGCGTAAGTATCAATAAAATGGAAATTATCGCCCGGCCGTGCCGTTTGTTTCTGTCCGATATCATCGCTTCTCCCTCCTAGGGCAAAGTAGATTGGCTTTGCCTGTTCGTAAGCCACTTGTAGAGAACCAATAAAGATGCGACGGTCATAAGGCAAAATGCGGAAGGCAGAGGCCTTTGGATGACAAGGTAGCTAAGCATCCAGCCGTTGACCGCCAGATAGAGCGCCGGAACCACGGGGTAGCCCCATGTTTTGAAGGGTCTTTTGAGGTAGGGCTCCTTGAACCGAAGGACAAACACGCCCAGAACGGCCATACAGGTAAACAGGGTCAGAGTGAAACCGACGTATGTCAGAACGAAGTTGAAAGCGGAAGTCAGGGCAAGGAGAATCGCAACCGAGGACTGAATGAGGATGGCCCGGACCGGGACGCCTCTTTTGTTCCTCACGGCCAGAAATTCTAGGGCCCTGATATCTTCGCCCATGGCGCTGGCCACCCTCGGGCCTACCATAATCATGGAGCTGAGGGTCGAGATCAGAGCCAGGCAGATCAGTAACGTCATAAGCCGGGCTCCGCCCGCTCCGAAAATCGCCTTCGCCGAGAGGTAACCCACCTCGATTTTTCCGGCTAGCTCACCTGCGGGGACGGTTAACAGGAAAACAAGGTTGAGCAGAACGTAGCAGAGTGAAACAAAGAGGGTCCCCAGGAAGAGTGAAATAGGAAGGTTCCGCTCAGGCCTGGGGATCTCCCCGGCGATATAGGCTGATGCGTTCCAGCCTGAGTAGGCGAAGGAGACGTAAACCAGCCCGACTGCAAAAGCGGGATTGAAAACGGACCCTATCTCGCCGAGCGATTCCGGCAGTACGATCTTTTGCGGGTACGGCATAGAAAAGCCTGCCACGATAAAAGCCGCGATCAGGAGAATCTTGCCGACTGTGAAAACATTCTGAAAATGGCAGCCGAACCGCACATCCACGAGGTGCACCAGGGTCAGGACCACGATTGCGGCCACGGCTACGACCGTTTGGTCGACTCCGGGAAAAGCCACCCCTGAATACCGCCCCAGCGCCATAGCCGCGAGCGCAATGGGAGCCCCGAAACCGACCAGGATGGAAACAGAGCCGGCAAGAAATCCGATTGCCGGATGGTAAATCGCGGTGAGATAGGCGTACTCGCCCCCGGATCGTGGCATCATCGCGCCCAGTTCACCGTAGGAAAGCGCTCCGCAAAAGCTGACAATGCCTCCCACAACCCACAGCATGATTGCGGAAAATGGAAAATGAACGCTGGCAAGTTGAAACCCAAGAGTGGTAAAAACGCCCGTCCCGATCATGTTGGCGATGACCAGAATGGTGGCGGAAAAAAGGCTTACCGGCTTTTTCTGATTGAGCACTGGCCGTCCTTCATTCTGTCGGCTGGACTTCTGGGATCGCAATCAAAGTAAGTCCCGCCGCTCAACTCAAGCCGCTCCCCAAGAGAGGTGCTCCAGCCAATTCACTT